>OKIM01000151.1_pt1 | contig 23646 bp, 21 predicted proteins | sample 1612191 | NCBI WGS metagenome assembly OKIM01 (sample SAMN04436781, study PRJEB24849) | human gut metagenome | biome: human gut; feature: NICU; material: stool | host: Homo sapiens | place: USA: Saint Louis, MO | collected 2011-03-31 | reverse complement strand
AGAACCCCCAGCTGGCCGCCAAATACGGGATTAATTCCATCCCCATGTTTATGGTTTTCAACCACGGCGAAATTACTCGCGGGATTCTGGGAGCTAACCCCAAGCGGGAACTCCTGGGACCGTTGCAGCAAGAAATCGCCAAGTAGCTTTTCACCTCTCCAGGCGGCAGCGATCCTGTCTACTTAGGGGTTCAGCGGGGTGCATAGGAATTATGCTGCGCACTCTATACTGAACAGGTGCGAAGTCTGAAGCGATTTTTAATAGTAGTAGCCGTCCTAGCACTCCTACTGGGAGTGCTGGATAGGGTTACTTGCTGGTGGGCAGAAAGCGAGGGCACGCAGGCTCTGGAGAAACGGGGCGCAGAAAACGCCACGGTTAAAGTTAATGACTTGCCCTTTCTAACCTCCCTGGTGTCCGGCAGTATTAATCAGGTGGACCTTAACATTCCCCGCCTGGATATTGCCGCTGAGGGCGGCGCCATCCCCATAACCACCGTCCGCGCCCAGCTCAATCAGCTGGATCTGACCGCCGGACGCTTAAATATCGAGAGAATCGGCCAATTACACGCTGAAGGCAATCTCAGCCAAGAGGCTTTTGCCCGGTTAGTGGCAAAGAAGGCTCCGGGGGTAAAAGTAAAACTGGAAGCCGGGAAGCTAACTTTTGCTACCCAAAAGTGGGGGCAAGAAATCCTAGCTACGGGACAGCTCTCCCTAGCTGGCGGGGCAGATGGTTTAACCCCCACCCTGGTACTCAAACCCACTGCTCTCCAGACTGAATTGCCGCGCCACCTGCAGGCTCGCCTGAAACTGCCGGAATTCGTACCCACCATCAATATCCCGATCAACGGCTTGCCCGCCAATCTGCAGCTGAGCGCGGTGGAGATTAAAACCGATCACCTCAAATTTAAGCTGACCGGGGAAAACATCCCGATGCAAAAGAATTCTGTCTCCTGATTTTGGGTTTACCGGTTAATCCCAGGGTATTGACCGGCTAGTACCTGCAAAGGTGAAAACGGGGCGGGGTCGAAATAGAAAGTACCTACTTCGACCCCGCCCCTGGCTTTCGGTACGGAAACCCTATTTTAGGGATCGGGCTACAGGCTGCGCACGATCTCTTCTACCGAGGCTTTCGCGTCACCAAAGAGCATATCGGTGTTGTCGTTAAAGAACAGCGGATTTTGCACCCCGGCATAACCAGGATTCATCGAACGCTTAAACACCACTACTTGGCGGGCTTTCCACACTTCCAGTACCGGCATTCCCGCGATCGGGCTGCCCGGTTTAGTGGCATCGGGATTAACAGTATCGTTTGCCCCAATCACCAACACCACGTCAGTATCGGGGAAGTCGTCGTTAATCTCATCCATTTCCAGCACCACATCATAGGGTACTTTCGCCTCTGCCAGCAGCACATTCATATGTCCGGGCATCCGTCCGGCTACCGGGTGGATTCCGAAACGCACGTTTACTCCCGCCTCGCGCAGTTTGGCAGTTAGATCCGCTACCGGGAACTGGGCTTGTGCCTGCGCCATCCCGTAACCGGGGGTAATAATCACGCTGGAGGCATCCTTTAACGCTTGCGCGACCTCGGCCGCACTGGTTTCGGTATAGTCGCCATAATCGGTGTCTGCCCCCTTCGCCGGTCCCCCGTCAGAGCCGAAGCCTCCCAAAATCACGGAGACAAACGAACGGTTCATGGCTTTACACATGATGTAGGACAGGTAGGCACCAGAAGAGCCCACCAGGGCACCCGCGATGATCAGCATATTGTTACCCAACATGAAGCCCGCGGCAGCCGCTGCCCAACCGGAGTAAGAGTTAAGCATCGAAACCACTACCGGCATATCGCCGCCGCCGATCGCGGCCACCAGGTGCAGTCCCAGTACCAGGGCGATTACAGTCATCACGATAATGGCCACCCACTGCATCCAAGTCAAGGTCATAGTGGTAGCGCTCAGGTGCGAGCCGCGCACCATCACTCCGATGAGCACGATAGACACGATAATGGCGATAGCGTTCAGCCAATTGCGTCCCGGCAGCGTCAGGGGCGCGCCCTTAATCTTTCCCGATAGTTTCAGGTAGGCGACGATAGAACCGGTGAGGGTAACCGCGCCGATAAATATCCCTACTCCCACTTCCCCGAGATGGAACCCTACCGTGGCGGGATTAATCGCGGTGGCCGCGTCAGCGCCTGCTTTTTTAAATTCGTCGGGCATGTTAATGAAGGTGTTATATCCCACCAGCACCGCCGCTAAACCTACAAAGGAGTGCAGCATGGCTACCAGTTCCGGCATGCCGGTCATAGGAATAGTTTTGGCGCGCCACAGCCCGATAATCGCACCTGCAATCATCGCTACCGCTATTAAAAGCGCGGTTACGAGGGTGGATTGATATCCAGGTCCACCCGCGTTATGTAGCGCCACCGCTATGGTAGCGACCACGGCCACCAACATTCCGATCGCGCCGAAACGGTTACCGCGCAGGGCGGTCTCATTTTTTGATAGACCCGCGAGCGCCAAAATGAACAGCAGCGCCGCAATCAGATAGGCAATGCTTTGCCCTCTGCTAATCAAAAATTCGCCTTTAGAAGCACTGGCAACCAGGGTGGGGGTTACCGCAAATAGCACGTTACTCATTTCTTACTTCTCCTCCCCCCGGAACATGGCCAGCATCCGGTGCGTGACCGAGAAACCGCCGAAAATATTAATCGAGGCCACCAGGATTGCCAGGAAGCTCAGCGCGGACACCAGTGGGTTAGCGCTGCCTACCTGCAATATGGCGCCCACTAAAATAATTCCGGAAATGGCGTTAGTTTCACTCATTAGCGGAGTGTGCAGCGAGTGAGTAACGGAGGTAATCACATAGAAGCCCACTACAATCGCCAGCATCAAAATGAAGTAGTAGGGGATCAGCGGCTTGGGGGTGGCGGCAATCAGAGCCAGCCCTAAAACTATCCCTACCGTTGCCCACAGTAAACGCTTGCGTTTCTTAGCCGCCGCCTCTTCAGCTTTCTGGCGCGCACTGGCCGCGGCATCCTCTACTGATTCTGCCTTAGCAGGGGTAGCAGGCGCCGCGTGCACTTGAATGGGGGGCGGGGGGAACATATTTTCCCCGTCCTTGGCGACCGTAATCCCTCGGACTACTTCGTCTTCCATATCGAGGACGTAGTTACCGTCTTTTTCCGGAGTGATCAGCTTAAACAAGTTAACAATATTTTGTCCATACAGCTGTGATGACTGTCCCGGCAGCCTTCCGGCTAGGTCGGTGTAGCCAATTATGGTAACCCCGTTTTCGGTAACTACCTTTTTGCCGGGTTGGGTCAATTCACAGTTACCGCCGCCAGCGGCGGCCATATCCACGATGACTGAACCGGGAGCCATGGCCGCTACTGCCTCTTTAGTGATTAGCAGCGGCGAGCGGCGACCGGGAATATTCGCAGTGGTGATTACAATGTCATTCGCGGCGGCCTGCTCGGTGTAGAGCTTGGTGGCAGCATCGGCTTGATCCGCGCTCATTTCTTTGGCGTAACCATCATCGGATTTTTCTTGCGCAATCGGGATGGGCACAAAAGTCGCGCCTACCGATTCTGCTTGCTCGGCAGTTTCACTGCGCACATCCGTGGCGCTAACCTGGGCACCCATCGAGTTGGCGGTACCGATAGCAGCGAGGCCGGCTACCCCTACGCCGATCACATAGACCTTGGCGGGCGGAATTTTTCCGGCGGCGGTTACCTGACCGGTAAAGAGGCGGCCGAAACTTTCCGCAGCTTCAATGACCGCGCGATATCCAGAAACGTTGGACATGGAAGAGAGGACATCCATAGATTGTGCCCGAGAAATTCGCGGAACCGTATCCATCGCAAACCCAGTAATACCCCGCTCTACCAGTGCATCTACTGTCTCAGGGTGACGGCCTGGTGCCATCCGGGCTATTAAGAGCGCTCCGGGTTTGACCAAATCCAGGTAGTTGGTGGGGGGTGTATCCAGGACGGTTACGATATCGGCCTGCCAGGCGGCCTGAGTATCCACGATCTCCGCTCCGGCGGCCGAATACTGCTCATCAAGATAGGCGGCTTTTTCTCCCGCTCCCCTCTCGACTAGGACTTGATATCCCAGTTTGATGAGTTTCTTTACCGTATCCGGAGTGGCGGCAACCAAGGTTTGGCCTGGCGTGGGCTCTTTAGGAACTCCAATTCGCACAGTTACTCCTTATAGTTTTGGCTTTTAAAATACCAATATTTATCCACTTATTTTACTAGTGAATAACTTATTTTTAGCGTACTCGGCGGCGGTTACGCGCGCACTCCAAGTCCAGCTAATAAAATGCTACCCGGGGAAAGGGGAAGATAAAAAAACTATTTTTCCGGCGTGGCCTGCTTAGATCCAGGTCCTGGTCCTTCTAATCCCAGGCGTTCCCGATCTGGTTGCTCTAGCAATTCGCCGCGACGAATAGTTAAATCCTTAGGGGCACTAATTCCCAGTCTCACCGAGTCCTTATGTGACTCCACCACCGTAATCACGACCTGATCCCCGATCACGATCTCTTCTCCGCGTCTGCGGGTTAGTACTAGCATCCTTGCCTGCCTCCTAGATAGTGATTAAAAATTATTATCGGAATCTGGAGGAATCTCCCCGTCAACAGATTCCAGGATATCTTCTGGGATATCTAAATCTTCGCTTTCCCCTTCACGGGACTGTTCCCTAATCGCTGCTTCTGAACGGGCTAGCTGATCAGCCAATTTATCCGGGGCTTCATCTTTGCCTATCCAAGAGGGCAGCCCCGAGTCTAAGTGAGGAGTCTTTTCCTGTTCCGAGGACGCGACAGTATTTTCCGGATTCTGTTGCCACCTTTGGGCACGCTGACGCAGTACCTGGGAGTAAGAGACCCGCTTTGCCCCGCGTACCCGGTGTAATAACACGTCTAAGTCGCGATTTATCTGGTCATTTTCCCATCGGGCTTTTTCGGCAAGGAGAGCGCGAGTATCAGCGAGCAGAGCTTCCAGCTCGTGATCACTAGGAACCTGCCGCTCCCGATAGGTCATTGCGTTACCTCCTGTTACTTACTCTCGATTGCAATTGTAGATTAAGCCCGCAAAATGTGAAGAAGAACTGTTCTAAAAGCCAGACTTTGGTTTTTACGGGACACCAAAAAATTCTGGTTTCTTCCCCGATGGTGACTAGTAATCAGTCTCTAGAAACCGCCACTAAAGATGCTGGTCTTAATAAACAGGAATTGTAGGCGCGATTTCAGCGCCAGCTAGCGAATATTATTGCTTGAACCAGGTAGCAACTCTAAACTTAGGGTCACTGGTAGCTTTATATTAGAAGTTTACGTAACTGTTTGCTAAGAGAGTCGGGAGAAAAATGTCGTCCCCAAATTATCCCTATCCGCCCAGCAATCTACCGCAGGGAAATCCGCAGCCCGGATTATCTCCCGCTGCTTACCCCTTACCTGGCAATAATGGATTTAATAGCCAATACCCCTATCCCCCGGTAGGATACCCGGGAGGCATGCCTGCCCCCCAAACTGGAACCGACCTTTCTTGGCTACTAAACAGCGTGAAACGAAACCGAGTTTGGTTTATTCCCTTCGCCCTGTTCTTTATTTTGGTGGGATACATCGTAATTGCGGTCTCAAAGCTGGATTCAGCTGCAGCGGCGGGTACCGGTTTATTGTTCTTAACTCTAGGGCAAGCCCTGCTAGTTGCTTTCGTCCTGGCTACCGCTAAGCAAGTTGGCGGGTTTACCTACGCCACAGCTTGGGTGGCCAGTGGGGTAATCACCGGAGGATGGGTTTGCGTGCTGATAAATATGGTGCTCGGAATTTCCCAAAACGGATCGTATTTCCCCACGACCCTCCTAATTTTCTCCGTGTTATTCGTCTTGATACTTATCGGGGGAATTATTACCGGATCGGTACTGGCTAGTAAACCCAGTGAGCCTATTTCCCCGGCACCAGCGCTTCTAATCAGCCTGTTCTTATTATTGGCCGCCACCACTACTCCGGTGATTCACGCAGTGGGCATGATTTTATTAATCGCGGCTGCCGCCTGCGCGGTAATTAAGCCGCGTCCGGCCTACTTCGTAGTTCTGGGAGTAAGCGGGACTTTGGGGCTGGCAAATTTCATTATTGGTTTGGCCTCCCCCGCTGCCGCTTGTTTCTTGGGACTAAACGGGGATTACCACGGAATTAGTCTGTATGGAACTCTATTTAGCAATGAAGGACAGCTAGAAAAGGTTGGTTGGATTTATTGGATTATCGGCGGTCTAACTTGGGTGTTTTCCGCGATAGTCCTAGCAGCTTGCATCTTGGCTATCTACCAGACCATTGCGAAAAAACCAGTCACTGACTTAACCGCAGCCTTTAGGAACCAGTCGCAGTTTAATCAGTACCCGGGCTACTACCAGCCGGGACAATACCCTGTCTACCCCTACCCTCCACAGTCTTACTACGGGGAACCAGTACCACCGGCAGGTCAAAGCGGACAGCCCCAGCCTTACCCGCAGTTCCCGGCGCCGCCAACGCAGTCATTTATGCCCCCTAACTCGGCTCCTACTTCGCAACCACCACTAAATCACTAAGGCATTGGAAGGGATCTATGCTCCCATACTCAACTGCCAACTTCCCTATTCAGCCCCTAATGGAGCATTCCTTTATGGCGCTGGTAGGTGCGGCCGCCCTGATAGTGGTGGCCACGCTGCTAGTGGTATGGACCGTGGTTTTTTACCAAAGTGCCTCCCGCTCCCCCATCCTGACTTTTAGTGCGCGTCGCCACGAGAATTTATACCGCCTACTGGCTGCTTACCGTCAGCGGCTGGCTTCCCTAGGAGCCGATCCTCGATACGCGGCTTTAGATACTAGCGCTCGCCGAGTCATCCTCGGCAAAATCTTAAGAAATCTAAGCCAACAGTATTACCGCACCGCCGGTTGGGGTAACTATCACCCGCAACAGCTGGTAGCCACTGACTGGCCAGAACTGGCTACCCTGATTTCGACGCTATCTCATCCCGACCAATTCCCCGGACAAACTCCCTGGGGAGGACGCGCCCAGGTTTCTCCTAGCGACACTGCCACGCTAACGGCCGCGCTCTCCCAGATTAGCTATCGCAGCCAACTCCACGCCCACGCTCTAAATACCCGCCAGGATCTGGTAATCAAACCTCCTCGCAGATCCCGGTTTTGGATAGTGCCAGTAACCTTAACCGTGCTCTGTCTGCTAGTTATTTCCGGGCTGCAAACCCAAAGTTGGCTACTAGAACAACAGGCAGTCCGCGCAGACCGGCAGGGGGATCCTTCCTTGGCGCAAGATCTGCGTCTACGCCAAGCCGACTCCCGCCTACTAGCCGATCGGTGGCTGGTGAACTACAACCTGGGAACCACCTATCTAAACGCCGGCGACCTGCAAAATGCTAACAAATATTTATCTAGGGCTAGTAAGAAAATGCCGTTCGTTCTGGAAGCAAAAATGACTGAACCCCAGGCCGTATTGGCTGGCTGCCAGGTGAACTACAACCTAGCTTTAGTGACGATAAAAACCAGTGAGGAACCCAAATCCACTGATGTTTTAGTCCAGGCTGCTCAGCAGCTGGTTTACTGCAATCAGGAAGCTTTAAAAACTCGCCAAAAATACTGGAAACTGGAGAGAGGTACTCCCGCTACTAGTAAGGTTTCTGCCAGCTTGAAGCGGGTAGCAAAAGATAGTGATTCCCTAATAGAGCAGATCAAAAAACGGGGAGGTAGCAATTTTCGGATGCCTTCCGCTTCCTGGTTTGAGGATTTTGGTTCCTAAAATCCTCGCTCTATCCCCACTTCCCGCAGCTTGCTACCGATAATTGTCACCTAGATTATTACTTTCCCCCAACTATCAAAGTATTAATTACCCAGTTAAACCGGCACGGGGCCAGCAGTTCCGCAGTTACCCTGCGTCCGATTTAAAATCTTTACCTGATTTGGCTGCACTCTGACGCCAGAACCAGCACAATTGAAAATATGAAACGGATGAAGCGCTTTTGGTGGGGAAAACACCCAGGCTTCATCGTGACTATCTGGTTGCTAACCGTAACTCTCGCCATCGTCGCGGTATTTTCGGGTCTGGGAGGAAAACCACTATTTGAAAGACTAATTACCCCCCAGCCGGCCAGCCCCGCTTCGGAATCAGCCGTGGGTAAGAAACTGTATGAGCAAGGCCACCGCGATACCTATCCGGTAACGGCAGTAGTTGAAATACCGGATTTAGAAAAACATGCTGATCAGATTGCAAAAATGCTGCGCCCGCTACACGCGGATCTGTTGCAGGTAAGTAAGGTAAAACAGATCGCAGATCCCTTTATCACCTTTGACCCCCAGCTCCCCGCCGGGAAAAAAGCTCAAGAACAAATCGACCAGGCATTAGCGCAGGCATTAGCGCAGGGAAGAACCCAGGCCGAGCAAGTCGCTAGAGCTAAGGGCGCTAGTGGCCAGCAACTAGAAAAAGCAAAGCAGCGTGCCGAAAGAGAGGTTAAAAAAGCTTTCACCAGTCAGCTACCCCCGGCTTGGAAAACTATCCAGTCCAGTGAACTCCAGCAGATGATTGCCGAGGACGGGAAAACTTTCCTGATCAACGTGCAGCTAGCTGCCAGCGGCTATGACCAGGTTGACCCGGATGCCCGCGACCAGGTAGCCCGGATTTTAGAGGAACTACCTGATTATTTTTCCGGTTCAAACGTTGCTGCCACCGTTAATGTAGTCGATAACATCGGTTTGCAAAATGCTGCTAACGGGCAAGTCAAAGCCGATATGTTACGCGGGGAAGGAATTTCGATTCCAATTTCTCTGCTGATCATGACCATAGTTTTCGGGGGAATGTTAGCTGCCTTGCTGCCGCTAATGGGAGCCGGGGCTGCCATTGGAATCACCTTAATGCTGATCCTGGCACTGACTTATCTGATCACTGTGGAATCATTCGTAGTCAATATTGTTTCTTTCCTCGGGCTGGGGCTATCGATTGACTACGGATTACTAATCGTGTCTCGTTACCGTCATGAACTGCATAAACGTGGTATTCACGGCCAGGAAGATACCTTAATTTTTTACCCTCGCGTGCTGCAATTATTAGTTGCTTCGCGCCGCGAAGGCGATAGGAAAATTGGTATCGCTACTCGGAAAGATTACCGCACCCAACTCCTGCGTGCCCGTAAACCTTATCTTCAGGCTCTAGATAAAACTATGGACACTGCCGGAGCCACGGTTTTCTTTTCGGCTCTAATTGTCTCCCTCGCGATCTTGGGGCTATGTATCTTCCCGCTACCATTACTGCGTCTGATGGGCATCGGCGGAGTGTTAGTAACCATGCTGGCGATGATTTCTAATATGACGTTTTTGCCTGCCCTGATGATGCTGTTCGGACCGAGCCTGGCTTCTCCCTCCAAGTTTTCCCACTGGATGAACTGGATCCGCCGCCATTTACTGCGCCGTTCCCGCGAGCGCTCCGAAGACGATCCCTCTCCCGTTTTTCGCGCGGTATCAACTTTCGTGACCCGCCGCCCCTGGCCAGTGCTAGTAGTGGTGACCCTAGTGTTAGTGGTGATGTCTCTTCCGCTCTACCAGATGCAAATGCGTTCCTCCGCGGTAGAATCGATGCCGCGGTCAATCCCGCAAATCGGGGCATTATGGGATATGTGGGAACGCTTCCCCGACTCGGCAAACCCACAAATCCGTTTGGTAGCCAAAACCACCCCGCAAAAGTTGCAAACTTGGGCAGAAGAAGAAGTGGAACCGCTATCCCATGTGAAACGAATTCGGCCCGCCGAAGACCTGAAAATCGATGGCCAACAATACGCGGCTCTGGATGTTTACACGAAAGAAAAAGATGCCTTCGCCGCGCAAGTGAAACAAGAAATGCAAGAGGTACGCCAGTTACCTGCCCCCTTTAAAATTTGGGTGACCGGAGAAGCTGCACTACAAACCGATTTCCAAGACACCCTTTACGAATACGCTCCCTACGTATTTGCGGTAGTCGCCCTCACTACCTATTTAATGTTGTTCCTGATGACCGGGGCGTTGCTGCTACCACTGCAAGCCTTGGTATTAAACATGGTGTCGTTAATGTCTTCCTTAGGGGTAGCCGTATGGGTTTTCCAATATGGTCATGGAGAGAAGCTGCTAGGTTTCACTTCCTTGGGCGCAGTGGAATCTTATGTAGTGGCGATCGTATTTTGCTTCGGTTTTGGCTTATCAATGGATTATGAAATGTTCCTAGTTTCTAGGGTGAAAGAAATCTGGGATGAAACCGCAGATAACAAACGTGCGGTGCGGGAGGGACTTACCCATTCGGCCTCAACTATTACTTCCGCAGCATTAATTCTGCTAGTAGTGTTCCTCGGTTTTACCACCGGAGGCATCCAAGCCATAAAACAGATTGGATTTACTTTAGCGGTGGCGGTAGCCCTGGACGCTACTTTAGTACGCATGGGACTAGTACCCGCCATTATGGCAATCTGCGGAAAAGCTAATTGGTGGGCTCCCAAATGGCTGCGGTCTTTCCGCTCCCGGCTGCCCCTTCCTGGACACTAGGGCGGTTCCAGGACGAACAAGGCGACGCTACCAGAAAACTTACTCGCGGGCGGGATTACCAAACTTAGACAAACGCCCGAGGAAGGTTAAGGGAATGGTTGCGGTCGGACCGTTACGGTGTTTAGCGATAATCACATCTGCCTCCCCGGGACGATCTTCCTGATTGTAAACTTCCGGGCGATTTAGCAGCATTACCACATCCGCATCCTGTTCCAACGAACCAGATTCTCGCAGGTCAGCAAGCATTGGTTTGTGTTCGATTCGTTGTTCGGGTCCGCGGTTTAGCTGGGCGACTGCCACCACCGGGATTTCTAGTTCTTTAGCTAGCAGTTTTAAAGAGCGAGAAAACTCCGCTACTTCTTGTTGCCGGGACTCTACCCGTTTACCGGAACTCATCAACTGGAGGTAGTCCACCACTACCAATTTCAAATCGTTTTGCTGCTTGAGCCGTCGACATTTTGAACGTATCTCCGGCATGGTCATATTCGGAGAATCATCTATATACAGCGGAGCCTGGGAACAGCGGGATAGCACCTGGGCTATTTTTGTCCAATCCGCGTCCTCTAAATCTCCCGCGCTGAGCCGCGACATAGACACCCCGGATTCCGCGGAAATCATGCGCCGCGAAATCTCCGTTCCGTCCATTTCTAGACTGAAAATCACGGAAGTAAGGTCGTGATGGATCGCTGCGTTTCTACAAAAATCCAGTGCCAAGGTAGATTTACCCATTGCCGGGCGAGCGGCCACAATCACCAATTGCCCCGGATGCAGACCATGAGTGAGGTTATCTAACTGATAAAAACCGGTAGGAACCCCCGAAGACATACCCCCATTTTTTTGCAGTTCTTGCAGCTCGGTTACGGTTTCATCTAAAAATTCGGTGATGGGGCGGTAGTCTTCGCTATCGCCGCGTTCACTGACTGCATAGATTTCACTTTGCGCCTGGTTGATCAGTTCATCTACGTCGCCGCCATCATCGGCGTAACCCAGTTGTACCACCCGGGTACCCGCTTGCACCAGGGAACGCAGCTGCGCCCGCTCGCGCACGATCCGGGCATAATATCCCGCGTTTGCGGCGGTGGGAACCCCGGAGATTAATTGATGTAAATAGGGGGCGCCCCCGATTCTCTCCAGATCACCGCGGCGTTTTAGTTGCCCAGCTACGGTAACCGCATCTACGGGTTCGCCGCGCCCAAATAGATCCAGTACTACTTCGTGGATGGTTTGATGCACCGGGCGATAGTAGTCTTCTCCCCTGATCGTCATGGTGACATCCGCAATCGCATCTTTGGAGAGCATCATCGCTCCCAATACGGATTGTTCAGCAGCAATATCTTGCGGAGGCGTACGATCAAAATCTGCCATCACAACCTCCTAGAAAGAATTTTAAGCCCTTTGATTGTGCCACATTCCGGCGGTAGAACCAGAAAACCTGTTGTTGAAAACTCGCTAATTTTGGTGCAGACAGTGTTAATAACCTGTGGAAATATCAGGAAATATGTGGGTATTTAATGACGCCAAGTTTATAAACCAGTTACAAACTGGGAAACTACTAACAGAGTTATTCACAGATTGTGTATAGAAAATAGGGGAAGATTCGTGGAAAAGCCTAAACAAACTAGTCTTAACCGCAAGATTTTGGCTCTGGCTTTACCCGCCCTCGGATCCCTAATCGCCGAACCGCTTCTAACCATGGCTGACTCCATTTTGGTTGGACATGTAGGAACCCCAGATTTAGCAGGATTAGCTATCGGCTCCACCGTACTTACCCTGGTTGTGGGAATCTGCGTATTTCTCGCTTACACCACTACAGCGGTTACGGGCAGAGCCATTGGGGCTGGTAAACGCGCTGAAGGTCTCCGCCTCGGTATTCAGGGAATGTGGTTGGGAGCGCTGGTCGGGGCGGCACTGGCGGTAGTGTTGATAGTTTTCGCTCCCCAAATTATTGGCTTTTTCGAAGCTGAGCCGCAAGTGGCGAGTTTGGCACGCCGCTACTTGACGGTATCGGCCCCCGGACTCATCGCCATGCTATCCGTTTTAGCTGCTAACGGGGTATTGCGGGGACTATTAGATACCCGCACTCCCCTCCTGGTTACCACCAGCGCAGCAATCCTCAACGTACCGGTATCCGCATTCTTAATTTTCGGCTGCTCTTTCGGGGTGGCAGGTGCCGGCGCTGGCACCGCAATTTGTCAGTTCTTTATGGCTATGTGGCTGTGGATAGTGGTGATTAAGAAACTGCGCGCCGAAGGAGTATCAGCGCGCCCTGATCTAAAACTAATCTTCCGTTCCGGGCTGCACGGATTGCCCTTAGTTCTCCGCTCCTTGTTCCTACAGGCTGCCATCGTAGTCACCACTTGGCAGGCGGCTCGTTTAGGGGCAGTAACTTTGGCGGGCTATCAGATTCTAAAAACCCTATGGACGCTCGCAGCATTCGGATTAGATGCTTTAGCGATCGCCGCTCAGGCGCTCCTTGCCAACGCCCTGGGGGAGGGTGACAAACGAAAAATTCGGGTTCTAATCTCCCAGTTAAATCGCTGGGCGCTAGTGTCTGGCACCCTGATTGGTCTGGTATTTGCGGCCACCTCTAGCTTTTCGCCGCACCTTTTTACCAGTGATCCCCAGGTGATCGCAGTTAGTGTCCCCGCCATCATCGTGGTGGGTCTTATGCAACCGGTGGCAGCCTTAACTTACATCTACGATGGTTACTTGATCGGCGCTGATGATACTAAATACCTGGCAAAAGCGATGACAATAGTATTTATCACCTATCTTCCAGCAATTTTACTAGCTGGCTTGCTACCGGCAGGAGCTATAGCTTTAGCCGGGTTATGGGCTATCTACGGGGTGGTTTTCATCGGTGGGAGGGCGCTCTCGCTTTGGCTGCGCATCCGCACCGATGCTTGGCTCTAGCTGCGATTAATATAGTTCCCTTTACTGCTGACAACTGTCTAGTTTATTTATAGAAAAAGTAGGGTGAGCGAGGCCTTAACCTCGCTCACCCTACTTTTTTATTAGCTAAGCGCTGCCTAGTAGGGATTTACCTACTTGCCGCCCTCAACGTTGACAAACAGTTTGGCGCTAATATCTTCATGCAAATTGATTTGAATCTGATATTTTCCAACCGCTTTAATCGGTTTTTCGATAATAACTTTGCGCCGGTCAATAGTTTGCCCGATCTGTTCTTTCACCGCTGCTACCACGTCTTGGGTAGATACTGCTCCAAAGAGGCGACCAGAATGGCCCGCCCGCTTGGAAACTACCACGGTATTGTGGGCTTCAATCGCATCCCGCACTGCCCGGGCATCCTCAACATTAGAGATTTCCCGGCGCCGGCGCGCCCGAATCATTTCGTCGATCTGCTTTTGGGCTCCCTTAGTCCAAGGGTGCGCCATTTTCCGCGGTACCAGGTAGTTGCGGGCATATCCGCGAGCTACGGTTACTACGTCACCGGAAGAACCCAGCCCCGGTACATCCATATTCAAAATAATTTTGGCTGTTGCCATGACTAGACCCTCCTATCAGCGACCAGAACTTGTGTAGGGAAGCAACGCCATTTCCCGGGCATTCTTAACTGCCTTGGCGATGGCGCGCTGCTGCTGAACGCTAACTCCGGTAACCCGGCGCGAACGAATCTTTCCGCGATCGGAAATAAACTTCCGCAAGAACGGGGTATCTTTGTAGTCGATTTTTTCAACCGGCATATTACGTAGCGGGTTAGCCTTTTTCTTGATCGGCTTCGCGCGAAGAACTTTCTTCGCCATATTTACTCCTTAATGGTGTGACCCTAAGGTCTTATCCTGAAACTTTAGAACGGCGGTTCGTTGTCGCCGTCGTTATCACTAGTGGCAGGAGCAGCCCAGGGGTTATCATCCGCAGCTGGCTGCGCCGCAGTCATAGAACCTGTCCCCAGGTTCGCGGCACCCCCTTGGTTAAATCCGCCACCTTGATTGAAATTGCCGGCTGGAGCGCCCGGGTTAAATCCGCCCTGTCCACCCTGATTGAATCCGCCGGCACCTGAGCGCGGAATCCGGGTAACTTGGGCTTGCGCATAACGCAAGGAAGGACCGATTTCGTCGACTTGAATCTCTATTGAGGAACGATTCTGTCCATCCCGTTCCCAATTGCGTTGCTGCAAGCGACCATGAACAATCACTCGCATGCCTTTGGTTAAGGATTCAGCGATATTTTCGGCCATTTCCCGCCACGCTGAACAACGCAAGAACATGGCAGTGCCATCTTCCCACTGTCCGGATGCGCGATTATAAGTTCTGGGAGTGGAGGCCACGGTAAACGAAGCCACTGGCACCGATTGCGCGGTATAGCGCAGCTCGGGATCTGCAGTCAGATTCCCAATAACCGTTATCTGGGTTTCTCCAGCCATCTTTTTTCCTCTCCGCGATCTTAATCGCGCCGCAACAACTTAGTGCGCAAAACTGATTCGTTAAGCGACAGCTGCCGGGTTAGCTCTTCAGCAATCTGCGGGGTAGTGGTCATCTCAATGACCGCATAGATCCCTTCAGAATATTTTTCAATCGGATATGCAAGGCGACGTTTGCCCCAAATATCAGTCGCGTCTACGCTTCCCCCATTAGCCGAAACCACGTTTAGTAGTTTCTCTAATGCCGGGGCTACGGTGCGTTCGTCGATTTCGGGATTCAGGATCACCATCATCTCATATTTACGCATCTCAACCCACCTCCTTTGGTCTAACGGCCACGGTCCTTCCGTGGCAGGAGGGCTTATGCATGCGACCGAAGGCCGCACTACAGGATAACTTAGTTCAAAGTGCTATTTCTAGCCGTTATCTAACATTGTTAGGAAACGCTCGTTTTTCGCTCCTCGCAGGTAAAACCGCTGCCTACCTCCGGGCGCGAAACGGGACTAAAACTAATCCCCATACCTCGCCCTACCTAGGGGCTAGGAATAGGCGCAGAGGGAGAAGGGGGAGGTGAGGAAGCTGGTGGTGGGGAACTGGGGCTACTAGGAACCGTCAGGGGATTACCTACGGTTTCAGGAGGAGGAGCCGAAGGTACTTCCGCAGTCTTATAGGGAGTACTCTTCTCACTTGGTCTTACTCGATATTGGTTTTTTTCGGAAGAGAATAGAGGCTCTGGCGCCAGTCCTTTAACCGCCGGTTTCATGTATGCCAGCCATAGTCTAGCCGGCCAGGTGCCACCAGTAACCTCCCTAACTCCGCCAAATGGGGTGATTGATTCTTCTGCCCCATTTTTTCCGACCTGATACATGGAAACTGCAGTCACCATTTGCGGTACATAACCAACGAACTGTGCCGAGCGATTATCATTTGAAGAACCCGTTTTCGCCGCCACCGGGCGACCTAGTCTTCCCGCGGTATCACCGGTGCCTCCCGTCTCGGCCACCGCTGCTAGTGCTTTCGTTAACTCCGAAATATTTTCTTCTTCAAACTGGCGAGTACCAGCAGTATCAGCTTCGTAAAGAATATTGCCTGACGAATCAGTAACTTTTTCAATAATATGAGCTGTTTTCCGTATTCCCCCGGTAGCAAAAGTGGTATAGGCTTCTGCAATCTCCAGGTTATGGGGAGAACTAGTTCCTAACACCCCTACGATCGAATTTTTATCCAATCCTACTGTGTCTTTGGAATATCCGGCCGCAATTGCCACCTGCCGGGTGGCATCCATCCCGATTTCACTATTTAACCGGACATAGGCAGTGTTAATCGAATATTTTGTAGCCTTTAGCAGGTCTACTTGACCGTAGGAGGCACCTCCGTAGTTACCTACCCAAGCATCCCCAACTTTCATTGGTCCGGAACCATTGATACTTTCAGACAGTTTATGACCCTGTTCTAAGGCTGCTAAGAGCGCAAAAGGCTTAAAGGTTGACCCGGCTTGGGCTACGTCTTGCGTGACCGCGTTTCGCTGAATTTTTTGATAATCCTCTCCCCCATATTCAGCAATCACGGCTCCGGTAGCAGTATCGATGGAGGTTGCTGCCACCCTTAGTCCTTCAGGTTTATTCTCCGGCAGGGTATGTACTGCCTCTTCCAACAGTTTCTGTTTTTCCGGATCGATAGTCGTATAGATCTTAATCCCCGCCCGATCGATCTCATCTTCGGTATAACCAATTTGCTTTACCAATTCTTGGCGTACATGCTGCAGGAGATAACCAGTGGTGCCCTTAAAATAAGTGCCTTCCTGCTTTTTCTCTTGTACCTGAGGAAATTCTGCGGCATCTTTGTCGCTCTTTTTGATCATGTGGTCAGTGGCCATGAGATTTAATACCCGCTGCCAACGTTGCTGGGCTTTCTCGGGACTAACTAGCGGATCCCAAGCATTCGGGGCAGGAATAATCCCGGCAAGTAGCGCTGATTCTGAAAGATTCAGATCTTTAGCACTTTTACCAAAATAGGCATTTGCTGCTGCCTCGATCCCATAGGCACCCCTACCAAAATAGATGGTGTTCAGGTAATCATTAAGAATTTTTTCTTTAGGTACCTGCCTATTTATCTTCAATGCCAATATAGTTTCTTTAAATTTTCCGGTATATCCCTTATTTTTCCCGGTGTAATAGTTCTCTACATATTGTTGGGTGAGAGTTGAAGCTCCCTGAGTGGGACGTCCCCGCACGTTATTCCAGAGGGCGCGGGCAATACCTTTAATATCAATCCCACTGTTTTCATAAAAAGTACGGTCTTCGCTGGCTACTACAGCATCCCGAATATAGGTTTTTTCGAAAGACTTTGTATCTACGATGGTACGGTTGCGTTCCGCAAACTTTCCCATCATCTTACTGTTATCACCCCAATAAACCGTGGTGACCTGAGCGTTTGCAAATTTTTGAGCCTCAGGTACTTCCAAACGATAGTAGGCAATCAAAAAAGTAATACAACCGGCAATAACTGCCACTAAAATTAGCCCGGTTACTAGACCCAGGATTCTCTTCACCCACAGTCCAACTCTGCTGCGGCGGGAAGTATTCTTAACCTTTGGGTGCTTTTGTTTTGAAGTTTTATTATTGGAAGCTGCCTTAGCCTTTTTGCTATTTACACCTTTAACAGCTGCCTGCGACTTAACGCTATTTCTAGGCTGAGGAGATTTTGCTCCTTTAAGGGTGGTGGAACGGGGCTTCCCCGCACTCTGGGGGATAGTTGGCATTTTGCGAGCAGCGCGGGCAGCAGCTGGTTTAACAGGATTACGGTATTGATCCGGATTTATTGGCGCAAAAATACGTTGATCACCTGCTTGTGCGCGCGCCTGGAATTGCTCTTTTTCATGTTTGCGGCGCTCAGCTCGAGAGGAAAACTTGTGTTCTCCAGCTTGGTTACCACGCGATGAGTGCTTTTCGGTCATAAGTACAGGTTAGCTTAGGAAAAGGGTTGAGCTACTTATATTTCAAAGGTAATAACAATTTTTATTTGGTCTTCCTGCGCTGCTGTGGTGAATCATTTAAAAAATTTATTTTTATTTCTTTGGTAGTCATCACTACCTAGAATCTTTGGGATTATTAGCTAAACGTGCAGTTTATATGGGTTTTAGGCCTGTGAATTTACGGTTATATTTCTGGGGATGTTTTTGGGGACGGGGAAATATCAAGCAAACTATGCACGGTTTATAAACAGTTCTGGAAGCTCAATCCCCAGATATGCACAGGGTTATTCACAGGTGTGGAGAAACCTGCTTTAACCTGTAATCATGAGAACTACAATTTTGTAGTTTTGCTGGTAGATATATTTAAAAATAAAGGTAAAAAAATACCCAAAGGTTCCCTTAGGTTGTTGGAGAGCGGAGTGATTTTATTGGCTAAATCACTTTGAATGGCGGGCAGCTTGGCGGATTTGGTTGGTTAATTCATTGACGTGATCAAAAATTTGGGGTTTGGACTTCATAAGTTGCGTGATCTTCTTATTGGCGTGCATTACCGTAGTGTGGTCGCGTCCTCCGAACTCCTTGCCAATCTGCGGTAATGAGAGCTCGGTAAGTTCGCGACATAAATACATGGCGATCTGGCGCGCCTCGGTTAAAGAACGTGAACGCGAAGGAGAGCATAAGTCATTAACGGTGGTTTCAAAATACCCAGCTGTTTGTGCCTTAATCAGAGCGGGGGTGATTTCTTGATCATTGGGGTCAGAAACAATATCTTTAAGTACCATCTCTGCTAGTTGTAGCGTTAACGGTTGTTTAGTGAGGGAAGCGAAAGCAGTAACCCGAAGCAGGGCACCTTCCAGCTCGCGGATATTGATAGTAAAACGCGAAGCGATATAGGCCAAGACTTCCGAGGGCGCCTCCACTTTTTCCTGACGGATTTTATTACGCAAAATAGCGATGCGAGTTTCTAAATCAGGAGGCTGTACATCGGTTAAAAGTCCCCACTCAAAACGAGAACGTAGTCGCTCCTCAAATCCTTCCAGCTTCTTGGGAGGAACATCGGAAGTAATAACCACCTGCTTGTTGTCATTATGTAAGGAGTTAAACGTATGGAAAAACTCCTCAATAGTTTGTTCTTTCCCCTGCAGGAACTGAATATCATCAATCATCAAAATATCGATATTGCGGTAGCGTCTTTGGAATTCGTGGGCACTGCCCTCTGATACGGAATTGATGAAGTCGTTGGTGAATTCCTCAGAGTTTACATAACGCACTTTGATATGGGGATAAAGGTTCAGCGCATAGTTACCAATAGCGTGCAGCAGATGAGTTTTTCCCAGCCCGGAACCACCGTAAACAAAAAGGGGGTTATAGGCTTTGGCCGGAGCCTCCGCTACTGCGATCGCCGCCGCGTGAGCAAAGCGATTGGAAGCGCCGATGACGAAGGACTCAAAAGTATATTTCGAGTTTAAACGGCTTTCAAAAGGTTTTTTTATCGGAGAAGGGGTAGTGGTGTTAGTAACGGTAGTTTCTGGGGCCTCGGGAAGGGGGGCAACCGTTTGTTGTTCGGAAGGATTAACGCTTTGTCCGGTATCTAGAGAGGGATCTACCGAGACCGCCAAAATTACGTCGCGAGAGGTAGCTGCAGAAAGTGATTGCCGTAAAAAAGGAGCTAGGCGGGTCTCAATAATTGATTTCGAATAGTTATTAGGAGTGGCAATGATAATGGTGTTTTCGTAAGTGGTTAAAGGTTTTGACATTCTTACGAAGGCCAGATCAGCTTGACCTACCTGTGGATTTTGTTTTAACTGTCGGATCGCGTCTTGCCAGACTGACTGTAGCGAACTTGACATCAGTTTCTCCAAAATTTCTAAGCAGCAATGTGACAGGCCACCCCAACGATGGGGATAGTAACGATTCTAGGATAAAAACAGGTTATCCCCAATCTGGGGAAAAGATTGTGGATAACTTACGCGGTTGTAGTTTTAGCTTTGAAGTCCTTCCCGCGTGCAAAAACTAGGAGAAATCGAAAATTTTAAAAATAAAAAAATTAACATCTTACAGCTTTGTAGTTTTTCTAAGTTCCACAGCTTAGAATCTGTTGAGGAAAAAATAGTGTTCATAACCACTCAATAACTATTTGACCTGGCAAAGCGCTATGCGTAGGCTTGCATATGTTGTCTAATCGAGGCTAAATGAAACTAAGGTGCCGGAATTTTATCCGGTTAGTGAATAACATTCAGGAGAACTACAGTGACAAAGCGGACTTTTCAGCCGAATAACCGTCGCCGAGCCAAGAAACACGGATTTCGGGCAAGAATGCGTACCCGCGCAGGCCGCGCTATTATCGCTAATCGCCGGCGTAAAGGGCGCAAGGATCTTTCGGCCTAGAGCATGTTGCCCCAGGCCAATCGCCTGAAGAAATCAGCCGATTTTTCCCAAGTTTTTCGGCGTGGAAAAAGCGCTGGAAATCAACTAATGGTGGTGCACCACTTACCCGACCAGTTAGGCACTGCAAAGCCGCTGGTCGGTTTCGTTGTACCAAAAAGAAACCTACCGCGGGCAGTGGATCGCAATCGCATTAAACGGCAATTGCGCGCTCTTAGTGCTGGACGGCTAGACAGCTTTGGCAGCGGGAGTATTACGGTAGTGCGCGCCCTCGGGAAAGCTAAAACTGCTTCCTATCCGCAACTAGGGGCGGCTCTGGATCAAGCTTTAGCCAGGGCGCAGGCGAAAGGGAAAAAGTGATTAAAAATCTGGGGCAAGTGGGTTTAGTGTTCTTAGTTCGCCTTTATCGGCGCTATATCTCTCCCCTATTTCCTGCCCGCTGCAAGTACTATCCCACTTGTAGTACCTACGCGATCACGGCCTTAAGAACGCACGGTGCCCTGAAAGGGAGCCTGCTTTCGGCTTGGAGACTGATGCGTTGTAATCCTTTTTCCGATGGCGGGGTGGATTACCCACCAGAAAAAGGTAACTGGAAGAGCGCGCCCTATCACCAGATGACTTTAAGTGAACTCCAAGCACATTGGGCGAAGATAGATAACGCCACCATGCCTACTAGGGGATAATAAGTAAAGGAGCATATGGATGATGCTAAGTGCGCAGCTGTTAGCGGCAGCTAACCAACCCACTTCCGGCGGATGGTATGACACGGTTTTATACCCTTTCAAATGGGTCACCGCCTGGGTACTGGTAGGGATTCATAAGGGCTTAACGGTTCTAGGATTACCGGAAGGTCCCGGGGCTACCTGGGTACTATCTATCGTGGTACTGACCATTTTTGTGCGGCTGCTTATTATTCCGTTATTTATTAAGCAGATAAAGTCTACGCGGGGCATGAGTGCGATCCAACCGCAGATCAAAGAGATCCAGGACAAATATAAGGGTCGCAATGACCAGGTCTCTAAGCAACAGATGAGCCAAGAAACTATGGCCTTGTACAAAGAGTACGGCGTTAATCCTATGGCCTCATGTTTCCCCTTGCTGATTCAATTGCCGATTTTGGCTGCCCTTTATCGGGTGCTGTGGCAAATGCCGTTAATCGCTAAGAATCCGGGAGCCCATATTGGCGGTTTCGATTCCCAGCTAGCTTCCGAAATGGATAAATCCACAGTTTTCGGGGTTTATCTATCTGATACTTTCAACAACAGTGCCTCGAACCCCACCACCACAAAAATTCTGATCATTGTGTCGGTAGTGCTCTATGCCGGATTGATGTTCTTCCAACAGTTCATCAATATGCGGCGGAATATGAATGCTTCCAATCCGCAGCAAATGCGGATGATGAAGATGATGGTCTACGTAATGCCCCTGATGACCGCCTGGTTTGGTTTCATTGTGCAGATCGGGGTGTTGGTTTATTTAGTAGTGACTATGGTGGTCAGCTTTATTCAACAATTGTTTGTATTGCACTATCTGCCCACCCCCGGCTCTCCTGCTCACGATGCGCAGATGCGGCGTCACCAGGAAAAATATGACAAATTTAAAGAGGAAACGTTAACGGAGTACAACCAGAAGCTTTCTGAGTTGGGGCTAAGCGGTGACGACGTAGCTAAAGGAATGCGTCTAGAGGTTAAAGCTAATCGCAAGGGCGAGGAAGATCCCTTCTCAGGATTAGAAAATGGGGAACAACTGCGCGAAGGAGTTGCGCTCCACAAGGAAACTCAAGATCGGTTGCATAAGAAAGCTCAAGATCTCGAGTTAGAAGAAAAACCAAAGAAGCCCGTAAAGCAATCTCGGATGATGACGGCACTGCAGAAGAAGGCTGAAGAACAGCAAGCCGCGATCAAACCCAGTACTCGTAATGCCCAGGCGCAACCGAAGAGGTTAACCCGGGCTCAGCGTGATGCCCAGGCTAAACGGCGTCGGCAAGCCCAGGGACTAAGTGAGCAAGAAAAAGCGAAACGCCGGCAGGCTCGCAGGAAGAATAATGCGAATAAAAATCGGCGTAAGAACCGATAAGATCATTGCAGATAGCTAAGAGAGGAATAGGTGCCATGAGTGAAGAAGCATCTCCGGAGCGGGTTGCCGCCTTGGAAGAAGAGGGCGATATCGCCGCCGATTATTTAGAAGAGCTGCTAGATATTGCAGATCTAGGTGGAGATCTCGAAATCGATGTAGAGCACGATCGCGCCAGTGTCGATATTGTCGCTGATGCGCAAGACTTGAATGATCTGCAACGTCTCGTGGGCAAAGAGGGCGAAGTTTTAGAGTCCTTACAGGATTTAACTCGCCTGGCAGTTTCCCAAAAAACGGGAGAACATTCCCGTCTAATGCTTGATATCGCCGGGTATCGCCAGGAACGTAAACAAGAGTTGCGCTCTATCGCGGAAGAAGCCATCACCAAAGCTAAAACTACGGGTGAGCCAGTGCGACTAGAACCCATGAATCCGTTTGAGCGCAAAGTTTGTCACGACGTAGCCGCCGAAGAAGGGGTATATTCCGGTTCGCAGGGTCAGGCTCCCAACCGAGCGGTGGTTATTTACCCTGATGCTTCTGGCCCGGAATCAGAAGAAGAATAGTTCGCAGGATGTCGATGATATCTCGTGGGATATTGTCTGATTGGTAGTAACAAATTTTGTCTATGCAACCAGAACTGCACCTTGAGGTAGCGCAACCCGGAGCTGAGGTGGAAGCGTTTTTTGGTTCTTCCTATGCAAAGATGCAGGCTTATGCCCAGATGCTAGCAGAACAGGGGGAACTGCGGGGTCTGATTGGGCCACGGGAACTACCTCGGATCTGGCCGCGGCATATTTTAAATTGTGCGGCGGCAGAAAAGTTCTTACCGCTAGGGCGTAATGTCACCATTGCAGATGTAGGCTCTGGGGCAGGACTACCTGGGGTGGTATTGGCAATTATGCGGCCTGATCTTGAATTCTTCTTGATTGAACCTTTGGCTAGACGCGTCGTGTGGCTAGAGGAAGTAAAAGAAGAGTTGGGATTGGATAATGTAGAAATTTTACGTTCTCGCAGTCAAGATCTCCCCTCCGGGCAGAAATTTTCCGCGGTTACCTCGCGGGCGGTGGCGAATTTAAAGAAGCTGGTTCGTATCTCCGGGAAGTTGGTGGCACCTGGAGGACGGATGCTAGCAATTAAGGGGGAGCGGGCTCCCTTAGAGTTGTCTGCGGCGGGGGCAGAGTTGCGGGCAGCTAAACTTGATAGCGCACATATTGAGGAAGTCCCGTCCCTAATGGACGATTCGATTACCCGGATTATTATGGCAACCAAACGCCCCTAGTGGC
>OKIM01000147.1_pt1 | contig 24064 bp, 20 predicted proteins | sample 1612191 | NCBI WGS metagenome assembly OKIM01 (sample SAMN04436781, study PRJEB24849) | human gut metagenome | biome: human gut; feature: NICU; material: stool | host: Homo sapiens | place: USA: Saint Louis, MO | collected 2011-03-31 | reverse complement strand
CGGGTCAACGAGCTGACCCCCGTATAAAAAGCGGAACAAAACCCAGTACGCTTCAGTTCTTAGTCACGAAGTAATAGGATTTGGCGCTACTGTCTGGAATAACCGCCTTTACTCGTTCGGGCATTGGCAAGTTTCGAGCAGTGACTTAGAGACTGGGAAAACCGTTTATCATCGGATACCAGGTGAGATCAAAGCCTGGGCAAAGTCTGATGATGCACTTTACTTAGCCATTTATCCCTCTGCACAGATTTATAAGATTCCCAAAGGGAGCGATGAGCCGGTGTTGTTTGGCAAGATACCGGGAACTCAAATGCGCCCCCGAGCTATCACTGTAGATAAACAGAACCATAGACTATATGTCTCAACCCGACCGGCGTACGGTTTCATGGGTGGAAATATTACTGTTTTTGACACGACTTCGGGCAACCTAATCAAATCGATTCCCCGTCCCTTCGGCGACGACACCGCTGTTGCCTTAGCTGTCTCGGGCGGCACGCTCTACGCTTCTACCGAAAATTATGGGGAAGCCCTTCCGGACTCGACTGTGCGCGGACGCAGCGCAGCGATTTACAAGATAGACACTACCGGCGACCAGTTCAAGAAAATTTGGAGACAGATTCCAGTTAGCGGGGATCATGAACTAACGGGGGTCTTGCTGCTTCAGTATAAGCATTCAACCTTTGTGGCGGGATGTTCATCAACCGGTTGGTTCTTCACCCTAGATCCTACTTCCGGAGCGACTATGGCAAAAGAGCGATTGGGTAACAACGCCCAATCCCTGGTTTCTGACGGTAACAAAGCTTTCGCGCGGATAGACATGATGCCGTTCGAAATATCTGCAACCCAATATTCGGTTGAGGGGATTAACCTATCTCGGAGCGGAATACGTGCGATTGATCCGCCCGATTCAGAAAATAAGTTACTGGGCGTTGTCAGATTTACCGGCGGCTTTAATCAAGCCTCCACCTACCGTCTCTACCCTGGACTATCCGTATATCGTAATGGAGGCAGCGACCGGTTCAAAGTTGCTACCGGTAGCGCTCTGGCAAACTACAAAAATCCGAAACAGGCGGTAATAGCCAATTACCAGGGTTACACGGATCAAGCCGTAGCACTTCCGCTGTGCCAGCAGGTAAATGGCCCCTTGCTGTACGCATTACCTAACACTTTGGAAGCTTCCACCAGGCAATATCTAATAAAATCTGGTATCAAGAAAGTTACCTTAGTCGGGGGTTCTGGGGTACTCGGTGTCGGTGTAGAAAATCAGCTGAGAGCCCTGGGAATCTCGGTCAGCCGTTTGGGCGGAAGTGACCGCTACGAATCTTCCGCGCTTGTCGCACAGCAATTGTTTAGAGCTAACGGCGCTTCTAGCAATATTGTATTAGCTTCCGGGATAGCCTATGCCGATGCTGCGGTAGCAGCGCCCCTTGCGGGCAGTCTAACCGCTCCCATTCTTCTGACTAGCGATGAAGTTATCCCTACAGCCATAACGCCCGAAATAGCCAAACACACGGGAGCAAAAATTCATGCGGTAGGGGGAGCTGCAGTTCGCGCTACCCAGAAGAACCAGATTGCTTCCATACCATACCTAGGTGCAGATAGGTTTGATACCGCAGCGAAGGTTGCTAGCGCCAATTTTCCGAGTGCTTCCAAGATATTTATAGCAAATGGATTAGCCTATCCAGATGTGATGACCGCTTCGGCTGCGGCAAATGCTAGTAGCGGTCCGGTGTTAATGACCCTGGACAAAACTATTCCAAATCCCACACAGAGCTACCTTAGCTCTGCAGCCCGTCGCGATGCTAGCGTAGAGACTACTGGAGGTTGGGCAGTGGTTAGTCCACAAGTGGCCAACCGAATCAGAGGATTAGTTATCCGAAAGTGACCGCGCGGTCAGTAAATATTACATCAGCTCATTTCTTCGCTTATCTGACAAATCGAAGTTCTTATTGCCAGACGTCGGGGCGGGGTTATTGCGCTGCCCGGTAATCGAATTTATGGGCAGCCCGTAAAGCTAGGGTAATCATTCCGGCCAAGCATATTGCCATCGATAGTGAGAGTAACCAAGTAGTTTCCACCAGTGACCAGTTCAAGTAGGAGCCTATGTAGACTGTTCCCAAGCCGGTGAACATATAGACTACCGCAAAAATAAAAAGATCAAGCTGCCTATCAGCTGCCAAAAACATGGTGGATATGGGTGAAGTAGCAACATTCAAAAACAGCCAGGGAACCAAGGCTTGGGCAATCATTCCTGATTCCTCCCACTGGGTTCCTAGGAACCAGGGAAATAGCCAGGGTGAGATGAACAGCAGTATAAAGAATGGTAAAATCGCAAACATTAAGGAAAACTTTACGGAGGTTTTCACTAAGCCGGTCATCTGCCCCGGTTTAATGGTTGCAAATTTTTGGTAAAAAACTTGGGAAACCGCTCCCGTAACTAGGCTTACTGGAGCCTGCATCAACCGCCAGGCTTGACCGAACTGGCCAACTGAACTTGCCGAGTAAAACGCACCTACCATCATCATGATTCCATTAAGACGTACCGCATCTACTAACGCGTTGGGGCCATTTATGAGCGGCATCTTTTTGTAGCGACCCAAAAGTTGCCTCCGCGAGACCGTTGGCTCACTCTCTCCCGCTGCCATCCGTCGTCCCTTATACATAAGAGTTCCGGCAGCTATTGTTTGACCTCCGATATGGCCAACAATAAGACCCGCAACTCCTCCGAGATGCACAAGTGAAAGAAAGATTTGTAGGGCGGCAATAGACCCTGACATTTCTACTTTATTAATAGAAATCGCCTTATATTCGAGGGTACGTGTGAACCAATAACTAAAGGAGTTGACTTGTGCAAGCGTAAAAACAGCAATCCCAACGAATACCAGCCAAGGCGCTAGAGTTGGGTTACCCAGCCAATTTGCCACCAGTCTTCCAAAAGGAATCAACAGAATAGTGAGAATCACACTGAAAACCGCGATTATCACCGTCACGGTATTTCTTAGCAGACGGGCATTACCATGCGACTTTGGGAGCACTATCGCCAAATCATATCTAAGGCCAGCTATCGCCACGAACATTGCTGCTACCGAGGTAAATAGCGTGTAAAGCCCCATCTGCTCGGGAGTATAGAGACGGGAAATAATTGGCGTGGTTGCGATCGCCAATAACTGGCTCAAAACCGTTCCAGATAAAAGCGTTGAGATATTTTTTACGGTCGGACTTTTCGTGGCTAGATTTCGCAACCAGTCAATCTTTCTAGCCATGACACTCCCGAAAATAAATTAAATGCTTGCTTGCGCGGAGACATGGTTGTGAGAACTGCATCTTATTTCTAAGTAAATAAGCCTCGCGTAATAGCCAACGGCCCCAATTGAGGTGTTGCCCCAAAGCTGCCTCCACCGCAGCGTGCAAGTTGATTAGATTCGCTTCTTCCCGATAACACGGCACCACCAAGCTGAGATCGGGGCAAATGCGCTTAGTACTATTCACGTGCCTATTGTATAGGGATATACATTTACGTAGAGTTAAGCAGCAGTAAAATCCACCAGGTTATTGCCCCAGCAATGTTTCTGTGCCTGAGCCTCGAAACTAGTATCATGTCAATTGACAGTACAATTACTTTTGGAGGAGATAATGTACCAGGTTAAGGGCACGGAACTTTCAGTTTTTGAACTGGCTTTAGGCGCGAATACTTTCGGTTGGACTAGCGATAAGGACGATTCCTTTGCGGTAATAGATGCTTACCGGGAAACAGGCGGGAACTTCATTGATACTGCCGACGTTTATTCTGCCTGGGGCGAAGGGCTAAAAGGCGGAGAATCCGAGACCGTAATTGGCGAATGGTTGCGCGAACGCAAAGCACGTGACCAGGTAGTTATCGCTACTAAGGTTAGCCAACACCCCGATTTTCCCGGCCTGTCCCCCGAAAATATTCAAGCTGCCTGCGAGGCTTCCCTCAAGCGGTTACAGACCGATTACATCGATCTGTATTACGCGCATTTCGATGACAATAAGACCCCTATCGCCGAGATGGCAAGGGCGTTCGATGCGCTAGTAAAAGCGGGTAAGATCCGTTACGTGGCCATGTCGAACTTTTCCCCTGCCCGGATGCGCGAATGGTTCCAGGTTGCTAAAGAGGAGAACCTGTCAGCACCGGTCGCGATCCAAAATCAATACAACTTGCTCTACCGTAAAGAGTTTGAAGAAAACTACCAGCCTATTTGTAGCGAGTTCGGGGTTGCCGAGTTCACTTACTTCTCGCTGGCTTCCGGTTTCCTCACTGGAAAATACCGTAAAGCAGAAGACCTGACCGGCAAAGACCGCAGCGATTTCTTATCGGAATACAATCGCCCTGAATCTTTTGCACTGGTAGATACCCTGGTGAAGGTGGCTGAGGAACTCGGTTCTACCCCCACTGCAGTATCTCTCGCTTGGCTGCGCGCCAAGGGCGTGGCCTCCCCGATTGCGTCCGCACGTAATCCCCAGCAGCTAAAGGATCTGGTGGCTTCCGCCAGCCTGAGCCTGCCGGCAGCAGCGATTGCGACCCTAGACGAAAAATCACAACCTTTCGCCTAGGTAATTGTCCGATATTTTTAGCCAACGCCAGCGGAGGCATATAACTTCGAACAGCTAAAAGCTGGTAATAAAAAGTTCCGGGGCGGGGATTTATTTCCCCGCCCCGGAACTTTTCGGGCGTTAGCCCGACTCATTCACTATTAGATTTGCCAGAGACTATTGGCTACTGCTTCCAGTAGTGACGCTGATCCACCAGCGCTTCCTCGTATTCTTTCCGCGCCTGCTGCGTGGATTCAATGCGCGAAACTTCCGGCACCGCCACGTCCCAGTAAGAACAGTTCGGCGGGTTCGGACCAAACAGGTTAGTCTCGATATGAATCATCACTGCCTGTTCAGATTTCTCTGCCTGACGATAGGCATCCCGGAATTCTTCGATAGTGTGCACTTTCAGCACTTTAATTCCCCAAGATTCCGCGTTCTTGGCAATATCTACTGGCAGCAGCTCTCCGTCCTCGTTATGGGGATTGCCATCACCCATCCGGTAGCGAGTTCCGAAACGCTGAGAGCCGTGAGACTCCGAAAGCGAACCAATCGACGAGAACCCGTAGTTTTGCAACAAAACATAGATAACCTTGATGTTTTCTTGCACCACGGTGGCCAGTTCCATCGGTAACATCTGGTAGGTACCGTCACCGACAATCGCCACCACTTCCGAATCCGGCAACGCCATCTTGACTCCCAGAGCCGCCGGGATCTCGTATCCCATGCAGCTAAAGGCATACTCTACGTGGTATTGTACCGGGGTCTTTGCCTGCCATAGGCACTGCAAATCACCCGGCATCGACCCGGCGGCGTTAATCACCACATCGTTGTCGCCCATCATGTCGTTAAGCGCCCCGAATACCTCGGTTTGCGCCGGCAACTCTTGATCATGGGCACCGTAGCATTCGGCGGTCTTTTCAAACCAGTCCTCACGCTCGCTGGCGATTTCCTTGCTGTAGGCCTCGTCAACCCGGTAATCCCCAAGTGCCTCTTTCAAAGCAGCCAGCGCCAACTTGGCGTCAGCCACCACCATTTCACCCGCGTGTTTAGCCGCATCGAAGGCTTTCACGTTGATGTTTACAAAGCGCACATCCGGGTTCTTGAACTGGGTGTGGGAAGCAGTAGTGAAGTCCGAGTAGCGAGTGCCCACCCCGATCACCACATCCGCTTTATCCGCCAGATGGTTCGCGCTATTAGCACCGGTAGAGCCCACGCCCCCGACGGCGCATTCATGGTCAAAGTTGATGGCACCTTTACCTGCCTGGGTATCTGATACCGGAATCCCGGTAGCGCTCGCCAAATCGCGTAGCTCTTGGGAGGCTTCCGCATAAATGGTGCCGCCACCGGAAACAATCAAGGGACGCTTCGCCGACTTGATAATCGCTGCCGCCCGCTCCATCTCGGTTTCAGACACTGCGGGACGGCGCACATGCCAAACCCGCTTTTCAAACATTTCTACCGGCCAATCGAAGGCTTCGGCCTGTACGTCTTGCGGCATTGCCAGCACTACTGCTCCAGTTTCGGCCGGATCAGTCAGTACCCGCATGGCATTCATCAAGGACGGCATCAGCTGTTCGGGACGATTAATCCGGTCAAAGAAACGCGAGACACAGCGGAACGCATCGTTAACGGTTACGTCCAAAGAACGCGGATCCTCCAACTGCTGGAGCACCGGATCCGGGTAGCGGGTAGCGAACTGGTCAGAAGGCAGCAGCAATACCGGCACCCGGTTAGTGGTGGCCAGCGCCGCACCAGTCACCATATTCAAGGCACCCGGTCCAATCGAAGTGGTAACCGCGAGAGTCTGCAGCCGGTTCTTGGCTTTAGCGAAAGCCGCGGCCGCATGGACTGCGCCCTGCTCGTTACGCGGCATGTAGTATTCCATTACTCCCCCATCTGGGGTGGAATCTAGTTCGTTTTGCAGCAGCGCCTGACCGATGCCACACACGTTTCCGTGTCCGAAAATCCCGAAAGTTCCGGGAATCAGACGGTATTCTTTGCCATCACGCTCGGAATACTGGTTGATTAAGAAGCGGATTGTCGCCTGGGCAGTGGTTAGGCGAACGGTCTCAAATTTTGCCATCCTTAGTCCTCCTTGATGGTGGCGTTGGTCATGGGCAGACGGGGGTCAGCTTCGCCGCCACCCCAATCTTCGGTGAGCCAGACATAGTCGGGATCAATAGTTACCAGCCAGGTGGCGTCCTCAGCCGGGCCGGCCATTACATTCAAATAATACAGGTGGTATCCGGGCGCGGCTACGGACGGACCGTGCCAACCGTGCGGCATTACTACTACATCCCCGCTATGTACCTCGGCACAGACATCAATAGTGTGTCCTTTAGAGGGGTAGATCCGCTGCAATGCCATTCCGGTAGTGCCATTGGCAGCCGGCTTTACCTGGTAGTAATAGATTTCTTCCAAAATCCGTTCAGTTTCGGAATGTTCATCGTGCTTATGCGGAGGATAGGAAGACCAGTTACCACCGGGAGTAATCACTTCGGTGACCAGCACGTGGTCGACCTCTACCGGATTGCCCATCGTGTAGTTGTGGACTTCCCGGGTGCAGTCGCCCTTACCGCGAATCATGGAGATGACTTCATCCTGGGGGCAGTAGCGCAGCGGTTTTTCGTTCTTGGCTACCGAACTGGGCAGCGCGAACCGCCCGCCCTTTTCACTGCTCACCGTAAAGGTGGTGTTAATCGGTACGTACAGGTAATCGGTGATTTCACTCCAGATATCCTTACGTCCCTTGATTTCGAAAGTTTCACTGCCAACCTTAACCGTGCAGCCGCCCTCGAGCGGTAAAACCAGCAGTTCCGAATTACCGGAGGTGACCTCTTGGCTGGCTCCCGCCGGCAGATTCAGAACCTTCAGTCCCGAGAACTCCCAACCGGCTTTTTCCGGGGTTAAATCCAATTCGAACTGGCCATTTTTTAGCTGACCGTCACGGAATAAATAATTTTCGTTATCACTCATAGCAAACCTACCGTCTCGTCTACGGCCTGCGCCACATCGCCGCTGGCCGGGAATAATAGTGAACGACCGATGACCAACCCTAAGACATTGGGCAACCGCAAAGCTTTGCCCCATGACTGCATGGCGGCATCGGGATCCTTAGATACTTCTCCCCCTAGGATCAAAGAGGGAAGTGTAGTGGCTTCCATAACGCGTTCCATCTCGGCAACGCAGGGAAGTTTTAGCCAGGTATAGGCACTGGTACGTCCCAGCCCAGCCGCAATCGCCATCGACTTGATAACAGCTTCCGGGGTGAGGACGTTGCTAACCTTTTCCGCGGAGCCTTCCGAAATAAACGGCTCGACCATCGCCATCAGTTTCCGCTCTGCCAGTTCATCGATGGCGCGGGCTGTCGCCTGCAAAGTGGAGACGGTGCCCGCATCTGCATAGTTGATCCGGGTTAGCATTTTGCCCCCGGCCAAACCGGCATCCTCTACCCCCTGGGCGTCGTAGCAGTTGAAACGGTCATCCATTCCAAAAGTAGCTCCCGCTAGTCCGGCGCGGTTCATGGATCCGAAAACCACTTTATTATCGAGGGCGCCCAGCAGCGCCAAGTCCTCAATCATATCGGCGGTTCCTAAGAAACCGTTTACTCCCGGTCGCGAGAGCGCTTCCACGCAGCGCGCCAGCAGCTCTTCCCGATCGGCCATGGCGGAGGGATTATCTCCTGCCGCTAGTGCCCCGCGTGCCGGGTGATCGCAAGCAATGACCATCAGTTTTTCCGGTTTACCGTCTTTTCCTTGCAGCGCTTCTTTCAGGCTGGGACGAGGACGATTTTCCAGAGTTTTCGCTATCCGTTCCGGTTCAAAGGTACGGATTTCTGCCAGTTTTGAGATTAGCTGTCCCATCGTCTTACCTCTTAGTAACAATCGGAGCGGACTGCGGGTTCTTGGCGATCATGTCTAAGATTTCCGGTTCGGAAGGCATCGCCGTGGAGCATTCCAGACGGGAGCTTACAATCGCCCCGGCGGTGGAGGCCGCCGAAATAATCTGCGGTAGCTCCCAGCCGGAGAGCAATCCGTGACACAGCGATCCTCCAAAGGAATCGCCCGCTCCCAGGCCATTAGTGACTTTAACCGGGGTTACCGGAACTTCAATCCGCTCTTCCCGGGTCTTGCACAGGGTTCCCAAAGGCCCCTGCTTGACCACCGCGATTTCTACTCCTCGCTCCAGGAGGGCGTCGGCGGCGCGATCCGGGTCGGTTTCTCCCACCGCGATGCGGCATTCTTCTTTATTGCCCACTGCGACTGAAACTTTCTCTAGCATTCGCTCCACTTCGCGGTGAGCGGTTTCTTCATCGTTCCAGAAAGTAGAGCGGTAATCTAAGTCGGCGATCGTCCATTTATCTTTGTCTCCCAAATCCCGCAGGTCTAGGGCGTGGTGGTGGGCACTGCGCGAGGGTTCTTCCGAGAGGCCGGTAACGGAAATCCAGAAAATCCGGGCGTCTTTCACGGCGTCCTCGGGAATATCTGCTTCCGTTAACTCCAGGTCAGGGGTGGAAGGCTCCCGGTAGAAGTAGAGGGGGAAATCGTCGGGCGGGAAAATCTCGCAAAACGTTACTGGGGTGGCAAAGTTGGGATTATCCACCACATAGGTGTCATACACCCCCAAAGAACGCATCTCGGAACGCACGAACTTACCGAAAGGATCTTTACCCACTCCGGTGATAATCGCGGAAGAGTGACGCAGCTTCGCGGCTGCTACCGCGACGTTCATGGGACTGCCGCCCAAGAATTTTCCGAACTGTTCCACCTTTTCCAGCCCCACCCCGGTCTGCAACGGATAAATATCTATCCCCGAGCGCCCGATGGTGAGCACATCTACGGCCGGCATCTTGAAACTGTTCATACCAGCGATCCCCTTTTTCACATCGTTGTTGACTACCTCGTCAGCGCCACTCGCGATGGTTACCACAAAGTTGTGACGCTTTGTAATGACATTCTAGCAAAGTTCTGAAGCCAGGGGAAGTCTTAAAAACAAATTATCCGACCTCTAGCTACCCTGCCGGCGGCAAAACCAATTACACGCAACTAACCAAAGTTGTCACAAATATTAATTTTAGGTGTATTCTGCGTTATTGTAAGAACCATGTAACAATCTGCGCTATTGTAGCCCAACAACACCTTAAGAAGGAGACCCCCATGGCAACGCTCAAAACCTACGTAACCGACATTGAGCTTGACCATTCTTCGCCCGTTCCCCTGTATCACCAGATTTCTGAACCTATTAAGAACTTAATCCTGGACGGCACTATCCCGCCGGGCGCCAAACTCGAAGATGAACTATCGATGGCATCCCGCCTGGGAGTATCGCGCCCCACCGCTCGCCGCGCCCTGCAATCTTTAGTCGACTTACGCCTGGTGGTGCGCAAACGCGCAGTAGGAACCATTGTTGCCCCTAAAGAAATTCATCGTCAGGTGAAACTGTCTTCGCTCTACGACGACTTGCGAGAGTCGGGACAAAAGCCCACCACCGAAGTTATTTCTTATGAGGAGGTCGCAGCCGAGGCAGAGATAGCGGAGGATCTGCGACTTAGCGAAGGACAAACAGTTGTTAAAGTTGTGCGCTTACGCCTGGCTAATGGGGAGCCACTAGCGATTATGACTAACTATCTCCCGCAGGAGGTTGCCCCCAGCGAAAAGGAGCTACGCTCTGGTGGACTGTATGACGCGATGCGCAGCCATGGACATGAAGTGGTTAGCGCCTCGCAAACCATTTCTGCCCGTAAAGCCAGTAGCGAGGAAGCGGAAACCCTGCAAGAGTCGCGCGGAGCCGCAATTTTGAGCATGCGACGTATTGCTTACAACCAGTCCGGGGTTCCCATTGAAATCGGAGATCACGTTTACCGCGCCTCTCGCTATCGCTTCACCATCAGCCTTTAGTGATTAAGGTCACAGCCCATTTGCTCTATTGTCCTGTCAAAGTCTTGACGCTGTAGGTTTTTCCCCTTAACCTGGAAGGGGACCGGCACCGAGGGCGGTGCCCGTTGAAGAACGAAGGAGACTCAATGACCGAGATTAAAATGACCCCCGGTCCCCTGCTAGATGCAGCCAAGAATTCGAAGACCGCGCTGTGGAATGACTCTTCCGATCTGGAAGAACTGCGCCAGTCAATCTCTTGGGGCGGAGTAGGTGCGACCTGTAACCCGACCATCGCTTACACCACTATTTCCAAGCACCTAGACATCTGGGCTCCTCGCATCAAAAAGATTGCCGAGAACATGCCCACCGCCACCGAATCTGAAATCGGTTGGCAGGCTGTTAAAGACATGTCCATTGAAGCTGCCAAGCTGCTAGAACCGGCATTCGAAGCTTCCAATGGTCGCAACGGTCGCCTCTCGGTGCAGACTGATCCGGCAAACTACCGCAACGCCAAGGCTCTAGCCGACCAGGCAGTAGAGTTCTCCGAAATGGCTCCCAACATCGTGGTGAAAGTACCCGCCACTAAGACCGGGATTGAAGCCATCGAGGACGCCACCTACCGCGGCGTATCCATGAACGTAACCGTATCCTTCTCCGTACCCCAGGCAATCCGCTCGGGCGAAGCTATTGAGCGCGGCCTGAAACGGCGCGAAGCTGAAGGTAAAGACGTTTCTAAGATGGGTCCGGTAGTGACCTTGATGGTTGGCCGTCTCGATGACTGGCTGAAGATCTGCGCCAACCGCGACAAACTGGTTCTAAATCCGGGACACCTGGAATGGGGCGGAATCGCGGCCGTCAAGAAGGCTGTTGCCGAGTTCGAAAAACGGGGCTTGCGTTCTCGTATGCTAGTTGCGGCCTTCCGTAACACCATGCAGTACACCGAGCTAGTCGGGGGCGACATTGTGATTTCTCCGCCTTTCGCTTGGTCCAAGCGGATTCAAGAGTCCGATTACCAGTACGAGCCGCGCTTTGACGAGCCGGTAGCAGACGAAATCATGGAAACTTTGATGAAGGTGGAAGATTTCCGCCGTGCCTACGAGGTCGACGGTATGAGCGAAGAAGAGTTCGATACCTTCGGACCGACCGTGCGTACGCTACGCGGGTTCCTAAAGTCCAACACTGATCTGCAGGAACTGGTGCGCGACGTGATTTTGCCAGCGCCGAAAGAAAAGTAGTACCGCGCCGCTAAATAACAACTAAATAGCTTTAAAGTCGGGAGCGAGGTTTTCTCGCTCCCGACTTTTTTCACCGTTGCCCGCGGACAGAGGCAGCGCGGGGATACACAAAAGGCGGGGTCGGAAAACCCGACCCCGCCGATTGCTTTACGGCTAGTTAGCTGGCGAGTTACCTCGCCCAGCCAGCGCTAGTAGCTAGCGCTCAACCTTAGCCAAAATGTCACGCGCGGAAAGAATCAAGTATTCTTCCCCACCGTATTTGACCTCGGTACCGCCATACTTGGAGTAAATCACGCTGTCGCCCTCGGCAACGTCCATCGGAACCCGGTTACCCTGGTCATCAACACGACCCGGCCCCACCGCGATTACTTTGCCTTCCTGCGGTTTTTCCTTGGCAGCGTCGGGGATAACCAGACCCGAAGCGGTCTTCTGCTCCGCCTCTGCCTGCTGAATCACGACGCGATCTTCTAACGGCTTAATGGAGACTGACACTGCAGACCTCCCTTTCTTTTTCCAAAAAACTTTTCGGTTTTAGTACCGGAACTATGACGTCGCGGGTTGCCAGACTTCCGGTGCCAGTCTGGAGTCTTACAACTCCAAATGCACTATTTAGCTTAAGGCCATTCTGGCACTCAATCAAGCTGAGTGCCAGGTTTTGCTTACGCCCTGGGCGAATCTAGATATTTCCCCCTCGACGTGACAATAAAACAACCCCGCCAGCTCGGCTAAACTAAAAATGTCAGAGGGGAGGAAACCATGGTTACTGCCGAGACGCCACTGAGTTTTGCGCAGCTGCGGCAGTTAATATCCCATTTCCCGCCGGCTGAAGATCCGATGGTAGCAGCACTTATCACCCAAACAGGTTGGCAGCTATTACAAGATCATCCCGCCCCAGACCCCGTAGAGGCTGCAAATATCGCTAAATACCTGCGTCAGCACTACCCGGCAAATCTGGTTGCGTCTTTGCAGAACCAATGGAAACTGCGGGAGAAAGCCCAAGAAAAAATGGGAACCGCGGTGGCAAGAAAATGCCTTTTTACTCGCGATGGCCTCGAACAGGCGACCCGGGAAATTGTTGCCCGGCAGCGCGCTAAGCGCTTTGCGTCCGCCGGAGTCACCAGCCTGATAGACCTGGGATGCGGGATTGGCGCTGATTCCCGGGAGCTGGCACGCTCCTGCCCAGATTTTCAGGCAGTCGATATTAGCCCGGCGGCCGCGACCTGCGCGGCGATCAACCTTGCCCACCTGCCAGGAGCGCAAGTTACTTGTGAAAGTGCCGAAAATATTGTCGCGCGGAAAACTTTGCCCGCCCTATTTGTAGATCCGGCACGCCGGGCTGCTACCGGGCGCGTCCTCTCCCCTGCGTCCTGGTCCCCTCCCTTAGGGAAAGTGCTGGAATGGGGACAGCGCGCGCCCTATCTAGCGGTAAAAATGGCACCCGGCATTGATTTAGCTAACCTGCCAGCAGGGTATCACGCCCAGTGGGTGAGCGTAGCGGGCGACCTGGTAGAGTGTGCCCTCTATTCGCCCGAGCTGGCTCCGGAAGGCCCCGGACGCTCCGCGCTAGTCATTCACGGCGATCAGCTAACGCAGTATCGCTGCGCTACTGCCCGCAATCCCGCAGAGAGCCATGTACAGATCCGGCAGGCAGCTAGCTTAGGGAATTATCTTTTCGATCCGGATCCGGCGGTCATTCGCGCCGGAATCTTACCTGACCTTTGCGAACGCCTGGGCGGAGCGCCAGTATCTACCGGCATCGCTTACCTGACTGGAAATACTCTTCCCACCGGCGACGACGCCCCGGCACTGCACTGCTACCAGATAGTGGAAAACCTGCCTTTAAAAAGCAAGGCGATTAGCTCTTACCTACGCTCCCGCCAAGCCACCCGGTTGGACATATTGAAGCGGGGAGTCGCCCTCGATATTGCTAGCTGGCGAAAAAAGGTGATGCCCAAAAAGCAGCGGGACTGGACTCCGCAAACCGTTACCGTAGCACTAACCCGGGTAGGTGGGGCGCACCGTTGCCTGGTGCTGGAAGACGCGGGGGAACTTTAGGATAACAGTCTTCAGGATTCTGCTGGCTGCCCGGTATGGCGTAGATAGGGTTACCGGCGGGGCTCCACGTCATCGGGCGGCTCGACCGTCACCGACGGTTCCTCCGGATCTGACTTTTTCGCCTGCGAACGCTCTTGTAGACGCTGCTGTGCTTGCTTGGCGTACTCCCGACCCTTTTCTACCGCCTGCTCGGCATATTCGCGCCCGCGTTCGGCGGCCTGCTCCACGTAGGGGCGAGACTTCTCTACTGCCTGCTCGGCGTATTCCCGTCCCTTTTCGGCCGCTTGCTCCACATAGGGACGCGCCTTCTCCACCGTTTCTTCGGCGTATTCGCGTCCCTGCTCTACCAAGGGTTTAATCCGGTCAGCTGCCTTTTCCAACCCCGGCCGCATCTGGTCAAATGACTTCGCCATGTTTTCTTTCACCTTCCGATAGATGCTGTCTACATCTACCTGTTTATCTTGGAAAATATTGGTTTTAGCCGACGGTTTTTCCGCATCCTCCGGGCTAGGAGCCATATAAATCTGGGTAAGCGCCATCTGGGAATCGGGGCCAAAATCTTTCGGCGAGGGCGGCATCCCCGCTTTCACTAGCACTTCGCCGAGGGCAGCGATCTGCGCGCCATTATCAGTACAAAAACGGATCGGAGGAATCCGCACGGTAATCCCTGCAGATTCGGCGCGCTGAGCTAGGAGTTCCCGCAGGCGCGAGTTCGCGGAAAAACCGCCACCCACTACGATCTCCCGGCAATCAAAATCTTGAGCAGCCTGCACCGCTTTCTTGGTCAAAGAATCGTTTACGGCCTCGGAAAAACCAGCGCAAATATTTTCCCGGTTAACAGTTTCCCCCGCGGCCTCTAACCCCTCGATATAACGGGCAACCGCAGTTTTTAGTCCGGAGAACGAGAAGTCGTAGCGGTGGCGTTCCTTGTCTTTCCCGGCCGCTAGTCCCCGCGGGAAGCGGATAGCTTTCTTATCCCCTGCCTGTGCCAGCCGGTCGACATGTGGGCCACCTGGATAGGGGGTGCCTAGCAGGCGCCCTACTTTATCGAAGGCTTCCCCGGCAGCATCATCCAAGGTACCGCCAAGTTCGGTAATATCGCTGGCGAGGTCGCGCACCAGCACCAGGTTCGAGTGACCTCCCGAGCAGATCAGCCCGATAAAGGGTGGATGAAACTCCCCTTCTACCAGGGCATCTACCGCCAGGTGTCCGATTACATGGTTCACGCCGTAGAGCGGTTTATCGAGCGAAAGCGCCAGGGCTTTCGCGGCGGAAATGCCCACGGTTAGCGAGCCCACCAAGCCCGGGCCAGCCGCACAGGCAATCGCGTCAACCTCACTCAACGCCACCCCAGATTCTTCACAGGCAGCCTGCAAAGTGGGGAGGAATGATTCTAGGTGAGCGCGGGAAGCGATCTCGGGAATGATTCCCCCGTAGCGAGCGTGCTCATCCATAGAAGTGGCAGTGCGATCTGCCAATAATTTTCCCCCGCGCACCAGCGCTACGCCGGTTTCGTCGCAGGTAGACTCAATTCCCAGGATCAGCGGTTCACTCATGTATCCATTTTACCCACACCCTGGATTCGCGACCTAACGATATCGCCCCCAGCTGGCATAACTCTTTTGGAATAGCAACCGGACAATTACTTACTCAGATAATGGGACTTTACTGAAAAAACAGGACATTGGGGCTGAAAACCAGGATATTAGACTAGAAAATCAGGACATTAAATGGGTAAGACGGAGCCCGTCTCAGCTAAAATGGCACTAACTGCAGGAGGCGTTATGACGGATATAGGCGGACTCGAAGAACCTAAAGAGGATCCATTTGCCCAGTATGTGCGCCAAGGATCTCCGTCTCAACGCGCCCTGATTGCTGCTTGGCAGGCCGGTATCGGTTTACAAGCTGTCGATGGTTTAGAGCCCTCACCGTATCTAATAACTACCGCTAGGAGCTCTATCGAAGGTGAAATCACTTTAGACGAAGCTCAAAGCCTGGTTAATTCCTACTATCAGCAAAACCCTCAGCGGGGCTTAGACCGAACGGAGGAAGCAGATAAGGTAGCTACCCGGGTTGCGCAAGTATTATCTGAGGACGGTTTCGTGTTTTCGGCTGCGCAGTATCTGGCGATACACCGCCGGCTTTTTGCAGGAATCTATCCCCAGGCGGGGAAAGTTCGTACCTACAATATCTCCAAGAAGGAGTGGGTACTGAGCGGAGATACCGTTACCTATGGGAATGCTGCCGATTTGATGGCAACCCTGGAATACGATTTAGCTTTAGAACGCACTTTTAGTTACCGGGGACTGAATACCACCGAAATCATTGAGCACCTGGCTTCTTTTGTGGCTAGGTTGTGGCAGATTCACCTCTTTGATGAGGGAAACACCCGCACTACTGCCGTGTTCTTCATCAAGTATCTCCGCACCTTGGGTTTCACTGTCGATAACACCCTTTTTTCTAAACACGCTTGGTATTTTCGAAACGCGATGGTGCGCGCCAACTACGAAAACCTAACTGCCGGGATTCACGAAACTAACGAATACCTAGTTAAGTTCTTACGGAACTTGCTGCTGGGAGAAGAAAATGAGTTGAAGAATCGGCACCTGCATATCAGCGGTTTAGTTAGTCAGCCAAAGAATCAGGATATTGGGTCTGACGGGCAGGAAGTTTTCCCGGAAACTCAGGACATTGCTTCCTCCGACAATGGGACTCTACCGAAAAAACAGGATAATGAAGCCGAAAAACAGGATATTGGGGTTAAAAATCAGGACATTAACTGGGCAGGACTGAGCCCGGTCTCGGTTCGGCACGCCCAAAAACTCTACGATTCTTTCGGGGACGAGGGCGTTTTCTCGCGTTCTCAGGTAACGGAGATATTGGGGATAACCCCCTCCCCGGCCTCGGAACTTTTGCGAAAACTCCTGGCTGCCTCCCTAATCAGCAAAGTGAAAGGCAAAGGAAAAGGCAAGTACCGGTTCACTCCCCTTCAGTCCGAGGGCGGGGCTAACTAACTTCCTTCTCCGACCGAAGTAGCGTGGCTTTCATGTTGCATTTGTAGGCTACTGCCCAACATTTGCAACACTTGATCGCTATTTCTTGGAATTATTTACGAGGGCGGAGAAGGGGATTTCGGGTTTATCGGGAAATAACCTTGCTGTAAGAGGACGATTTTACTTTTCGAGGACGCAGGATATTTAGGGGTTCTTGGGGAGATAAGAAGCATCGGGGTCAAATCCAATATTCGCAGAATAAGACCTTTTGGGGTTGCCGGAAATACGGAAGGCGGGCTCGGAGATTATTCTCCGAGCCCGCCTTAGCCATGCAAAAGAACGGCTATTTAACTGCTAGCGGCAGTTTTAAACTCCAGCGAAGAAAGCCTTGCCGAGCTGTCGGTTTAGCACCGCGATAAAGTCCAGCGGAACCTGCTTGGGGCACACCGCCGAGCATTCACCGAAGTTGGTGCATCCGCCGAATCCTTCAGCACCCATCCGGTTAAGCATCTGGGTAACCCGCCGGAGATTCTCCGGTTTACCTTGCGGCAGCAGACCCAGGTGAGTCACCTTCGCAGCGGTAAATAGCATCGCCGAACCGTTCGGGCAGGCAGCCACACACGCCCCACAACCGATGCAGGCCGCAGCCTCGAAAGCCCGATCCGCATCTTTCTTGGGAACCGGAGTGGAATGTGCATCCGGAGCCGCACCGGTATTAACCGAAATGTATCCGCCCGCCTGAATAATGCGATCCAAGGCGTTCCGGTTCACCACCAGATCCTTAATGATCGGGAACGCCTTTGAGCGCCAAGGCTCAATGGTGATCGTGTCCCCGTCCTTGAAGGAACGCATATGTAGCTGGCAGGTAGTGGTGTTATCTTTGGGATCCGGGGAATGGTTACCATGCGGAACCCCGTTGATCACCAGGCCGCACATACCGCAGATTCCCTCGCGGCAGTCCGAGTCAAACGCGACCGGCTCTTCCCCGCGAGCAAATAGATCCTCGTTGAGGATGTCCAGCATTTCCAGGAAAGAGGAATCCTCGCTAACTCCGTGGAGCTGATATTCGTGGATAGCTCCCTCGGCGTCTGGGCCAGCCTGACGCCAGATTCGCAAAGTGATGTTCACTTGTAGCTCCTTGTCTTGACCTCGATATTGTTGTAAATCAGATCCTCCTTGTGCAGGACAGGGGGCTGATTCTCACCTTTCCATTCCCAAGCGGCTACGTACATGAAGTTCTCATCGTCACGCATAGCCTCTCCTTCCGGAGTTTGGTGTTCTTCCCGGAAGTGACCGCCACAGGATTCTTCACGGTGCAGGGCATCGATACACATCAGCTCGCCCAGCTCTAGGAAGTCAGCCAAGCGACCGGCGCGTTCTAGCGACTGGTTCATCTCGCCGCTCTTCTTGCCCGGGATCCGCACATTGGTCCAGAACTCTTTACGCAGTTCGCGAATCAAGCCAATAGCTTTCTTCAACCCCTCGCGGGTACGGGACATACCGCAGTACTCCCACATGATTTGGCCGAGTTCCTTGTGGATGGAGTCCACCGAACGGGTACCCTCAATCGCCATCATGCGATCAATACGCTCTTGGGCCTGCTGTTTCGCAGCCAAGACATCGGGATGATCCTGCGGCAAATCTTTCCAATCCAAAGTATGCGCCAGGTAATCATTTACCGTGTTCGGCAACACGAAATAACCATCAGATAGACCCTGCATCAAAGCAGAGGCACCCAAGCGGTTAGCACCGTGATCAGAGAAGTTAGCTTCCCCGCCCACATACAGACCCGGGATAGTGGTCTCTAGGTCATAGTCGACCCAAACCCCACCCATGGTGTAGTGCACTGCCGGGTAAATCCGCATCGGAACCTCATAGGGATCGTCATCGGTGATCCGCTTATACATATCAAATAAGTTGCCGTACTTGGCAGACACGGCTTCCTTACCCATACGTTCAATCGCATCCGCGAAATCCAAGTAAACGCCGCGAGCAACCCCGCCGATTTCCGGTCCTACCCCGCGACCCTCATCGCACATATTCTTGGCTTGCCGGGAGGCAATATCACGCGGAACCAGGTTACCGAAAGAGGGATAGATACGCTCTAGGTAGTAGTCACGATCTTCCTCGGGGATTTCCCGCGGGTCTTTCTTGCAATCCTCTTTCTTCTTGGGAACCCAAATACGTCCATCATTACGCAAGGATTCACTCATCAAAGTGAGTTTGGATTGTTGGTCACCATGCTGCGGAATACAAGTGGGGTGAATCTGGGTGTAGCAAGGGTTAGCAAAATAAGCACCCTTACGGTGGGCACGCCAAGCAGCCGTACCGTTACACCCCATGGCGTTAGTGGACAAGAAGAAAACGTTCCCATAACCACCGGTCGCTAAAATAACAATCGAGGCGGTGAAAGTTTCCAGTTCGCCCGTTTCCATATTGCGAGCCACAATCCCGCGCGCCCTACCGTCCGAAACGATGAGTTCTACCATTTCATGACGGGAGTGGGAAACTACCGTTCCCGCATTAACCTGGCGTTCTAGTGCCTGGTAGGCGCCGATCAGCAGCTGCTGCCCCGTCTGACCCCGCGCATAGAAAGTACGGGATACCTGCACCCCACCGAAAGAGCGGTTATCGAGCAGGCCACCGTATTCGCGAGCAAAAGGCACGCCCTGCGCTACACACTGGTCAATAATATTGGCAGATACTTCCGCTAGCCGGTAAACGTTAGTTTCCCGAGCCCGGTAGTCCCCGCCCTTGACCGTGTCATAGAAAAGACGGTAGTCAGAGTCGTTGTCATTGCGATAATTCTTCGCCGCGTTAATCCCGCCCTGAGCCGCGATCGAGTGCGCACGGCGGGCAGAGTCTTGGTAGAAGAAAGCATCGACGTGGTAGCCCATTTCACCTAGCGAAGCGGCAGCAGCGCCCCCTGCTAGGCCAGTGCCCACCACGATAATCTTGATTTTACGACGGTTAGCCGGGTTGACCAGCGCCGCGTTGAACTGGCGCTGCTTCCAGCAGTTTTCAATCGGCACCTCAAGGGGTGCCTTCTGGTCAGCAATCGGTTCGCCGACAGTGTAGAGACCGTCGACTAGATTTTGTTGTTCAGTCATTTTACGCATCCTTCCCTAACTAACACGCCACCGGAGCGGGGTTGGTGATTACCAAGTACAGCGGTGGGATGGCAAACATGGCGAACAGCAATAGCCCCACGATCCCGGAAATATAAACGGTCACTTTATGCGTGTTTTCCCGGATCCAACCCAAAGTTTGCAGGGCGGACCATACGCCGTGTCCCACGTGCAGTGCCACAATCGCCACCGCACCTAGGTAAATGATCAGCGTCCACCAGTTAGCTGGTGAGAACGTAGTTACCATCATGTTCCAGGGTGCTACCGGAATCATCTCCCCATCTACCTTGCAGGTAGCAGAGCTATAAGCTTCCCCTGCACCAATCTGCACCCACTTGGTGGTGAAGTGGAAGATATGGAAGAAGATAAATAGCACTAGCAACACGGATCCGACACGTACGGTGCGGGTCGCATAGTTGTTAACCACGTTCTGTTTGACTACGTACTTCTGACTGCCTCGTCCCTTACTGGCGCGATACCAGAGATAGAAGGCGCAGATCATGTGGATAATGACGCATGCAAGTAGCATGACGCGCAAGATCCAAAGCAGGCCTTCATAAGGCAGGATAGGGGCACCGAAGACCCGTAGATGGTGCGCATAGCCGTTATAGGCATCAGCGCCCGCCAGAATCTTCAGGTTGCCGTAGGAATGCATTAATACAAACAGCACAAAAAATACGCCGGTAACGGCCATGCACTGTTTCGCGAAGACCAGGGTGTTCCAGCTTCGCCTCTTCTGAATTTCTTTTGTATTGGCCACGATTTACAGGCTAGCCCACCGGTTTTCGCCGACTTGGGAATTTGGGTCTAGATAGGAATAATAACGCGAAAAAAACCTAATCAATTAGAGTCTAAACTGTTTGTACCTGCAAAGATAGCGGATCTGTCTCCGGGGTAACGAAAGAAAAACTAGGAGGGGATTTCCGAATACCGCCGGAAAGAACTCAGGATTTTTTAAATAATTGAGAAAGCTTGAAGTTGCAAAATACGTTTTGCCGGTGCTCAGGGGGAGGTTATTTCTGCACCGACCGGACCAGGAGAGGGACTCGCCAAACGTTTGCGCATCACTACGGCGTCTTCGCGGGGATGGGAATAATATCCGCGGCGCACACGTAAAGACGTAAAACCTGCCTGCTGGTAGAGGACGATCGCGGCCTGGTTAGAGCGGCGCACTTCCAGAAACATTTCAGTTGCTCCCCGTTTGCGAGCAGCGCTGAGGGCGGACTTTAAGAGGGTGGAACCTAGCCCGCGCCGACGCCTAGCCGGCAACACCGCCAGGGATTGCAGCTCGGATTCTGGAACTAAGACTTCCAGAAGTGCCGCCCCCACTAAGGTCTCTTCCTCCCAGATGCCGATGGCTAGCCCGTAACGGGCAGATAGCATTTGCCGCAGCTGCGCGTCGCTAAAGCCTTCTGTTCCAAAACAGGACTCCTCCAGGGCGAGCAGCGCGGGCACGTCCTCGAGACCTAAGAGAACACAGCTACTCACAAAACCCCTATTTTCCCTTACTAGGAAGCTGCACGTCGGGGCGGCGCAGATACAGGGGAGATACCGTATCTAACAGCTGGTCAGCGGACTTCCCAGCCAAGCGTACCTGCGCGATCCTACCGAGGACTGCCGCCTCTATCTCGGTGGGGAGACCGGGGTTCACCGCCAAGTCTTGAGGATAGAGAGCCGCGCCCGCCCCCGCAACAATCAGACCGGGTTTTGCCGCCCTATTAGTGAAAGCTGCAGGCCTACCTACCTCCGGTCCCCACAGGCAGCAAACATCGTCGGGACCGTCCGCGCGATACTGGGCGCAATAGACTTCTTTGCGGCGCGCATCGGTAGCCACAAACACTTCCTGCGTGGGCGGTACCAGGTCTAATACTGCCCGGGCGAGGGCGTCTAGGGAACTAATCCCGATGACCGGAACTCCCAGCGTATAACCGATCGTGCGAGCGGTTACCAACCCGGAGCGCAACCCGGTAAAGGGAGCCGGACCGCGCCCGACCGCCACTGCCTCAATACCGACTTTCGCGAGGACGCACCCGCAAGCTTCCTGCACTACCGCATTTACCAGCTCGGAAAGATGCTCAGCGTGAGATCGGGAGTCCTGGCTAGAGCGGCTAGCTAATACCGGGGTCTTGGCTTCGCTATCCCACAGGGCAACCGAAGCACCTAGCGAAGTATCAATACATAGAATCCGCATATTATTACCTACTTTTCTTGTCCGTCCTCAAACGCGGAAAACAGCGATTTCCAGTCAGTTGCGTCCCATCGCTTCCCCAGCGGGCGGATAGTGATCGTTCGTTTCCCATCATCCATTTCCGCCAAATCCACTACCCCATCACTGCTGGTGGCGACCCCTCCATGTTCCCGGTGAATCTCAATCTCCAGGCGATCGGCCGACAGCTGCTCGGTTTTCCCCTCGCCCCATTCGATGACGGTGATCGCCTCCTCTAGGGTGGAGTCCAAATCGAGAGTTTCTAGATCGGTTAGATCTTTGATCCGGTAAGCGTCAGCATGAATCAGATCCGGCCCTCCCACCAGCGACGGGTGCACCCGGGCAACAATAAAAGTAGGGGAAGATACCCTCCCTTTTACCTGCAGTCCGGAACCTATCCCCTGAGTAAAAGTAGTTTTTCCGGCTCCTAGCCCCCCGGAAAGCATCACTAAATCCCCGGGACACAGCTGGGCGGCCAGCACCTGGCCGACTGCGCGCGTCTGCTCGGCAGAGTTAACGGTAATAGTAAAGGACATTTTGCCTCCTAAATATAGACCCGTGGCACCCGCGGATTAAGGTCGGTAACAATCGTATAGTTTATGGTTTCAGCGGCCTTCGCCCAATCATCGGCGGTGGGTTCCCCTTGGGAGCCATCTCCCCACACCCGCACCGTCGCGCCGGGTGCCAGTGGCGGTTTTCCGTCCTCACCGCAGCCTAAATCCACCATGAACTGATCCATGCAGATCCGCCCTACCTGCGGATATTTCTGTCCATTGTCAGCCACCCAGATTTTTCCGGAGGCATGACGGTCAATCCCGTCCGCATACCCCAGCGGCACAATCCCGATATAGGTATCGCGGGGCGCCACCCAGGTGCCCCCATAGGAAACCGGATGCCCGGCAGACAGTTTCTTTACGCTGATCAAATCGGCTTCGACGCGCATAATCGGGGTGAGAGACAAGCTGGCGGTAGTGGCACGCGCCGGATTCGGAGTCAGGCCATACATGGCGATCCCATAGCGCGCCAGATCGAAGTGCGCCTGCGGATGCCACAGCAGTCCCGAAGAAGCCGAGAGGTGGCGAACCAGCCCCGTAAATCCGCGTTTTTCAGCGGCTGTACACGCCTGTTGGAAGTAGCTAAGTTGCCGCCCAGTCGCCTGTTCCCCAGCGCCGGCTTCATCTCCGCGCGCCAAATGCGACCAGATACCGCTAACCGCCACGGCGCCATCTTCACTGGCGAGCTCCGCCGCCGACAGCAAAGGAGCCAGGTTTTCAGGCAGTGCCCCTTCGCGTCCCATCCCGGTATCCACCGCCAGGTGAATTCGAGCTTTCTTACCCGCAGCCCGGGCGGCACTGGCCACGCGCAGTAGGGTTTCAGGATTAGATACCGCTATATCCAGCTCGGCTTCAACCGCGGCTTCCAGATCCGCGTCAGGGCTGAAAATCCAAGTGAAAATACGGGCTTCTGGAAAATCTTTTAGCGCCTCTCGCAGTTGCCTAGCTTCCGCCATTTGCGCTACCCCAAACCATTTCACTCCGGAATGGAGGGCGGCGCGAGCAATCTGGGCGCCTCCATGCCCATAGGCATTGGCCTTTACAATCGCCATCGCCTGGACATTTGAGTCATATTTTCGCAGCTGCTGCAGGTTTCTTTCCAGTGCTGATAAGTCGATAATCGCGCGCGCCGGAAAATCAGTATTCATGACCATGACTATACCGCTCTATGATTGTTCCAAAGCATAGGCGATAGCCCGGGGAACCTGGCGGGCAATATCGGTAGCTACCACTGGCGCTCCCAGGTTATTTACGCTGTCGGGTTGGGAACAAGAAAATGGCAGTCCCGCCGCTTTCCGAGCCGCCATGGCATGTACCCAGGCGGCAGAGGCAACCGCCGCTGACATTTGGGAGGTAGACAACTGGTATCCCGATTGCTCTGCCCGTGCCTGATATTGGGCTAACGCTGCCGCGGTTATTCCCGCGAGTACATCCCCCGAACCGGCAGTGCCTGTCCAGAA
>OKIM01000134.1_pt1 | contig 26068 bp, 19 predicted proteins | sample 1612191 | NCBI WGS metagenome assembly OKIM01 (sample SAMN04436781, study PRJEB24849) | human gut metagenome | biome: human gut; feature: NICU; material: stool | host: Homo sapiens | place: USA: Saint Louis, MO | collected 2011-03-31 | reverse complement strand
TTGGCCTCACAGGTGTTGTTCTGGAGTCTAGGCGGTTTTGGGGCGGCCAAATGGGAGAATCTTTTGTTTCCTTCCGGCGTCCTGGCGATCGGGATAATTCTGTGCCTGGCGCAAGCCTCGAACCTCAATATCCTGCTCGCTGGTGAAGAAAGTGCGGGTTCCCTCGGTCTGAACGTAAATCGATTTCGAACATGGATGTTTGCCGTCGCCGCCGCTATCGTCGGCGTGACCGTTGCAGTATGCGGAGTTGTTGGTTTCATAGGGCTGGTCATGCCGCACATTACGAGGTTGTGTGTGGGGGCGGATCACCGTAGAATTCTTCCCATCGGGCTATTGCTGGGTGCGATCTTCACTGTACTAGCAGACCTTGGCGCCCGAATGGTTATCAGGCCACAGGAATTGCCGGTTGGTATAGTCACCGCCTTAGTCGGCGCCCCATTCTTTCTTTTTCTCTTGCGTCGCAACGGCGGGAGGCGGAAAAATGATTAAAGGTGCAAAGCTTGTTGTCGATAACTTGGGTGTAGACATCGATGGACATTGCATTGTCGACGGCGTCAATTTTTGTGCCCGACCAGGCGATGTTGTGGGAATTCTTGGTCCGAATGGGAGTGGTAAATCGACGATATTGCGGTCGATCTTTCACTCGAGGAAACCCGCGAGGGGATCTGTAACCTTAGATGGAGTAGACGTCTGGTCACGGGACGCAAAGTGGTCGGCGCAACATATCTGTGTGGTCCTGCAGGAAACACCTGCGGAGTTTCCGCTAACCTGTGGTGAAATTGTTCGGATGGGGAGAGCTCCTCACAAAAGGTCGTGGCAGTCGCTGGGAGCTGGTGATCTCGAACTGTGCCACGCGGCGATGGAGGTTATGGAAGTCGACAATCTTGCAGGATCGTCTTTTTCGAGGATTTCTGGGGGTGAGAGACAGCGAGTGACGATCGCGAGGGCGCTTGCTCAGCAAACCGGCATGATCGTCATGGATGAGCCGACTAATCATCTCGACATCCATCATCAACTCAAGCTGATGCACCTACTCCGTCGTCTCAATGCGACGACGGTAATCGCACTCCACGACATCAACTTGGCGGGTCGCTTTTGTGACACGTTGGTTTTGATGTCAGGGGGAAGCTGCGTTGCCTGCGGTGCTCCGTCGACTGTGCTGTCTCCGAACGTCCTCGACGATGTTTACCACGTGAAGACTGATGTCGTTCGGCAGCCTAACGGAACGGTCCATGTGACCATCCTGTGAGTGATTCGATTATGGGAAGTGTTCTCCCCACGTGAACGTCGAACCCTGCCATAGCGTCGACACCCCGTCGTAGGGTTGTTTCATGATGACCAACGACCGTTCGCTCCCCTCCGATCTTCCCACCCAGTTGCTCATTGACGGAGAATGGGTGGACGCCGAGGCGTCCCGCACCTTCGACGTCATCAATCCCGCCACCGAGAAGCCCCTCGTCGCCATCGCCGATGCCTCTGTTGACCAGGGCACCGATGCCCTTGACGCTGCTGTTCGCGCCCAGCACTCTTGGGCCGACACCGCCCCGCGGGAGCGTGCCGAAATCCTGCGCAAGACTTTTAACCTCGTCACCGAGCGCAAGGATGACTTCGCCCGCCTCATGACCCTCGAGATGGGCAAGCCGCTCGCGGAGTCCTACGGCGAGGTCACGTATGGCTCCGAATTCCTGCGCTGGTTCTCGGAGGAGGCGGTACGCATCCGCGGTGACTACGGCTTGCTGCCGGAGGGCAACATCCGTCAGTTGGTCACCAAGCGTCCCGTCGGTCCGTGCCTATTCATCACCCCATGGAACTTCCCGTTGGCGATGGCTACCCGCAAGATCGCCCCGGCTCTGGCTGCTGGGTGCACTGTGGTGATTCGCCCGGCCTCGGCTACCCCGTTGACCACCTTGCTGCTTGCCAAGACGTTCCTCGAAGCTGGTCTGCCAGCCGGTGTTCTCAATGTCATCACTGGTCTGGATCACGCTGTCACTGACGCCATCCTGGAGGATCCGCGACTGCGCAAATTGTCCTTCACCGGGTCTACCGGGGTGGGTGCAAATCTGCTGGGCAAGGCTGCCAAGCACGTATTGCGCACCTCGATGGAACTTGGTGGCAACGCTCCCTTCATCGTCTTCGACGACGCCGACCTGGACCAGGCCATCATCGGGGCCAAGGGCGCCAAGATGCGCAATATGGGCGAGGTATGCATCGCTGCGAACCGCTTTATCGTCCACGAGTCGGTGGCCGAGGAATTTACCGACAAGATGATCGAGATGATGTCCGGTTTGGTCGTCGGGGACGGGTTGGACGAAAAATCCGAGGTCGGGCCCATGATCACCGAGCGTGACCGCGAAAAAGTTGACGGCCTGGTGCGTTCAGCTATCGAGGCCGGTGCCACCCTGCGTTGCGGTGGTGAGATTCCCGAGGATAAGGGCTGGTTCTATCCACCGACGGTGCTCTCTGGCGTTCCCGCTGACGCTGAGATCATGCAAACCGAGATTTTCGGGCCAGTCGCCCCGATAACGACCTTCCGCACCGAAGAGGAAGCGTTAGCCCTCGCCAACTCGGTTCCGGTGGGACTGGCCGGGTACGTGTTCACCAGTGACACAGCTCGCATCCTACGGATGGGACAGAAGCTGGAGACCGGCATGATCGGTGCGAACCTAGGGGTGTTCTCTAACGCGGCTGCCCCATTTGGTGGCGTCAAGGAATCCGGGCTGGGACGCGAGGGTTCCTACCAGGGTATTGAAGAATTCCTGGAGACGATCTACGTCGCCCTTCCAGCGTGATTCATAGGCCGTGCTCTTAAGGTTGTGGCGGTAGCGTCTGACTCGTGGTCACCTCACGGATCCGATTCGTTGCCGCCGTCGTACTGACGGGGTTGGCGTCGGGACTCATCGGTGGCCTTACAAGCGAACTGTCCCACCTCATTGAGGTCTGCGCCTTCGGTGTGCCCTTCTCCTCGTCGACGACGGGTGTTGGGGAAGTCGTTATGTGGCGACGCCTCGTCGCGCCGATTATGGGTGCTCTCATTGCGGGCTTGACGTGGCGGTGGCTGCGTCCGTTCCCATCGGGGTCGATTACCTCGGTGCGACAGGCCATCGACTCTCCGACGCGGCTACGCCCAGTCGAGACCATCGTTGACGCCCTCGCCCAGCTCGTCGTCGTCGGGTCAGGAAGCTCCCTAGGCCGAGAGGCGGCACCGCGTCAGATGGCTGCCCTGGCTGCCCAAGGGCTATCCGACACTTTCCGAGTCGACGTCGCCACCCGGCGGGTTGTGCTGGCCAGCGCCGCCGGTGCCGGCCTGGCATCGGTCTATAACGTGCCCGTCGCTGGAGCGCTGTACGCCCTAGAACTGACGGTGCGCCCTGATCTTCGCACCAAACGTGGCTGGGGACAGGTGGGAATAGCCGGCGTCATCTCCGTCCTATCAACGGTGACGGCATGGTTGTTGAACCATGACCGCCCCATCTATCGTTCACCAGCCGCCACAGTGACAGGTCCCGGCCTTGGCTGGATGGTTCTTGTCGTTGCGGTTTCCACCGTTGTAGGAGCCGGGATGGGAGTGCTCTTTGGGGAGATGAAACGGCGAGTCCCGGTTACCTCCAGGCTGTGGTGGACGGTTCCGTTGGGATCGGCCGGAGTGACCGCCATCGCTCTGGCGGCACCTCAAGTGGTCGGAAATGGCCAGGTCATCGTCAATCTGGTGCTGGCCCATCCTGTGGCTCCAGCTAGTTTGGTGATCCTGCTCGTCGGCAAGATTCTCGCCACGACGGTGGCATTACGCTCCGGTGCTGCCGGCGGTCTACTCACCCCGTCCCTATCCGCAGGCGCCCTGGTCGGAGCTCTGGTAGCCGTGGTGGCAGGGATCGACGCACCCTCCCAGATCGCCATGATGGTGATCGTCGGTGCTGGATGCGTGTTGTCTATGACCCAGCGTGCCCCGCTCTTCGCCGCCGCCTTCGCGCTAGAACTGACTCGTGCTGGAGCGCTAGGGATCCCGGTCGTTGTCGCAGCGGTGATGCTCGGTTGGACAGGGTTCGTTCTCGTTAGTAGGCGTGGTCTGGGACTCCACGGACGGATTGGTCGGGCTCCGGGCCATACGTCTGATCCGCGGTAGTGTGAACGCAATGTACCAGCCGCGGTGCGGCGCACCCATATCCAAGGAAGGCACATGACTCAGGACCTGGCTTCAGCAATCGCATTCCAGGTGCGATCGACCTCAGGACGTTCCGTTACTGCGTCGACCCCCATGGAGGTGTGGCAGGGATTATCGGCCTGTGTCGTGGGCCGTATCGCAGATGACTGGCAGGCCACCGACGCTGCGTACAAAGCCGAGCGCCAGGAGCACTACTTCTCCGCTGAATTCCTCATGGGACGAGCCCTGCTCAATAACTTGTCGAACCTCGGACTCGTCAACGAGACCCGCGAGGCCCTCGCCAGTTTCGGTATCGATCTGTCCGAGGTGCTCGAACAAGAACCCGACGCTGCTCTAGGTAACGGTGGCCTAGGTCGTCTGGCCGCCTGCTTCCTCGATTCCTGCGCCACCCTGGAACTGCCTGTTACTGGTTACGGAATCCTCTACCGTTACGGCCTGTTCAAGCAGCTCTTCGACAACGGCTTCCAGACCGAACACCCAGACCCATGGATGGAGGAGGGCTACCCCTTCGTCATCCGTCGTGAAGAGCAACAGCGTATCGTTCGCTACGCCGACATGTGGGTGCGCGCCATCCCTCACGACATGCCGATCACCGGTTATGGGACCCGCAACGTCGGGACGCTGCGGCTGTGGAAAGCCGAGCCGATGGAACAGTTCGACTACCAGGCTTTCAACTCCCAGCGCTTCACTGACGCTATCGTCGAACGGGAGCGCACCTCCGACATTTCGCGCGTGCTCTACCCCAACGACACCACCTTCGAGGGCAAGGTGCTGCGGGTCCGTCAACAGTATTTCTTCTGCTCAGCCTCCCTGCAGGAGATCGTCGACAACTACATCGAGCACCACGGCGAGGACCTTACTGGCTTCGCTAAATACAACTCGATCCAGCTCAACGACACCCATCCGGTGCTGTCCATCCCTGAGCTCATGCGCATCCTCCTCGATGAGCACGGTATGGGTTGGGACGAGGCGTGGGAGGTCGTTACCCATACCTTCGCCTACACCAATCACACCGTGCTGGCCGAAGCTCTCGAGAAGTGGGAAATGCAGATCTTCGATCGCCTGTTCCCGCGCATTTCCGAGATCGTTCGCGAGATTGACCGTCGTTTTCGCGAGGACATGAACAAGCGCGGTGTGGACGGTCAGACCATCGAGTACATGGCCCCGGTGAGCGGCAACCAGGTACGGATGGCGTGGATCGCCTGTTACGCCTCCTACTCCATCAACGGTGTCGCCGCCTTGCACACCGAGATCATTAAGCGCGAGACCCTCAAAGAGTGGCACGCAATCTGGCCGCAGCGGTTCAACAACAAGACCAACGGCGTCACTCCGCGTCGCTGGCTTAACCAGTGCAATCCGCGTCTGGCGAGTTTGCTGTCCGAGGTCACCGGCTCTGACACCTGGGTCAAGGACCTTTCAGTGCTCGCTAACTACACTGATTCCGTGGACGAGTCGGTCTACGACCGCATCAACGAGATCAAACACGCTAACAAGGTCGACTTCGCGGCTTGGGTAGCCGAGCGTGAGGGCGTCAAGATTGATCCGGACGCTATTTTTGACGTCCAAATCAAGCGACTGCACGAGTACAAGCGTCAATTGCTCAACGCCTTCTACGTGCTTGACCTCTACTTCCGCATCAAAGACGACCCGAGCCTCAACGTTCCGAAGCGGGTTTTCGTCTTTGGCGCTAAGGCCGCTCCCGGCTACATCCGTGCTAAGGCGATCATCAAATTCATCAACGAGGTGGCTCGTCTGGTCAATAACGACGAGGACATCAACGGTCGGATCAAGGTCGTCTTTATTCACAACTACAACGTCTCCCCGGCCGAGCACATCATTCCGGCCGCTGACGTCTCCGAGCAGATTTCGATGGCCGGCAAGGAGGCCTCAGGTACTTCGAATATGAAGTTCATGATGAACGGCGCTCTCACCCTGGGCACCTTGGATGGGGCCAACGTCGAGATCCTCGACGCGGTAGGTGACGACAACGCCTACATTTTTGGTGCCACTGAGGAGCAGCTGCCTTCCCTCAAGCGGGACTACGATCCGCGTTGGCATTACGAAAATGTACCGGGCCTCAAGCGGGTTATTGATACGCTGACCGACGGCACCCTCGACGACAATGGTTCTGGCTGGTTCCACGATCTGCGTCAAAGCCTCATGGAGCCCGGCTGGGAGGTTCCCGACGTCTACTATGTGTTGGGCGACTTCGCGTCCTACCGGGATGTCAAGGACAAGATGGCCGCTGATCATGCTGACGCCCGTGGTTGGGCGCGCAAGGCATGGGTGAACGTCACCAAGTCTGGTCGGTTCTCCTCTGACCGCACCATTCGCGACTACGCCGAGCAAGTGTGGAAGCTGGAGCCGGTTAGGGCTGAGTGAGCTCCGGGGGCTGATAGCGCATCGTGGGGTCCGGGCTGGTCGCGGACCGCGTGTGTAGCTGTGGTCAGCCCCACAGGGCTTTAGCTGTCACCGTGAGCAGTACCGACCATAGAGCCGATGCCATCGTTCCGATGATGAATTGCTCGATAGCTGCGCTCGACTCCTTGTTGGCTTGCGCCGCGTCCGATCCCGGAGTCGGTTGCGACTTCAGCTCGGCGTAGCGGGCCAGAGTCTTGACGCCGAGGATGACAGCGATCCCGGCTGGGTAGCTGGTGAGGATGGCGATGACGATCCCGAGTCGCTCCAGGTAGCCGATTCACAGACCTCCGCGCAGCAGACCGGTATCCCCGCCGGCCCGGACCCCGGCGGCGCGAAAGATGAGGGAGACGACGTACTTGCCGCCCCACACTGCGGCGATTACGAGGAGGGCGGCCACGATCCTCATGGTGACGGCCATTGCGCCTCCTGAGCCAGGTCGACGGCGAGTTGCCGAATCCCGACGAGGTACTCCCAGCGAGCGCGGGTAAGTCGCTGACTGACGGCCGAGGTGCTGATTCCGAGGGCCCGTGCAGTCTCGTCGCTGCTCATAGACAGATCGTAGAACTTGGCGACATCGCGGGCGGCTGGGCGCAGCCGTCGGGCGAGATCGACGACGACCTGGGCCACTTGGGAGAACCGGCGCATTCCATCGGTGCCGTCGGCAAAGACGTGGATTGCTGCGCGACGTCGTCGGCACTCGTCGATTGCTTCTCGTGCCGATATATAAGCGGGTCCTCGTGCTGCGCGCGTGGAATCGGGCAGCGGAGTGTCGACCTCGCCATGGGAGACTCCGATACGCCATGGTCCCGAACCGGATGTCCACACGGCGTGGATGAGGCTGGCGGGGTCGGTGGTGAGCGCCTGGACTTCGTCACCAGAGGTCCGCTCTGGGGGGAGGACCCATTGTGGGGTGCCGACCGTGTAACCCGTGGGGCTCACCAGCAACCCGGGGGAGGTCAGGGCAGTGAGGAGATGGGGGACCTCGTCGTTGTGGCGTCGACTGTCGACTTGGTCGGCAAGAATGACCCAGGCGAGCATGGAGCGCTCCTTCCCGTGGTGCTTTGGTCTGCCGTCGTTGGTTTAGAGAATAACCTAAATTGTGCGCCGGTAAAGGGTAGAGCCTTATGTGGCTGCCTCGGGGCGAGCGTGTGGTGGCTGTCGAACGGACTTGCCCTGTTGTTGTCCGACCGTGAGGATTCCAAGGCTAAATTGAGCCTTGGAGGGTTCAGCCTGGGATGTCCAGGGGGTGAAGTTCGAGGTCGAACCACAGGTGCCCTGCGGCTTCCATGTGCACTTCGCGGACCGTCGTAGGGGTCGACACGGTGGTGGTCACCTGGTCCAAGGAGTTGTTGATCACCAGCAGTCGGTCACTGTGCGGATAGACGGCGACTTCTGCACGCACGTCGCTGCTGGTCCACGTGGTGAAGGCGTCCTCACGGTGTCCGGCCCAGGCGAGGGCTCGGTGCAGCAACCGGGCATTCTGCGACGAGTATGGGAGTCCGGCCAGGTAAACGGCACGGCCGCAGCCGAACTGGTTGACTGCGAGGTCTACTTGCTCGTGGTGAGCTGCCAGGACAGTGGTGGTGGCGCTGGCGCAGAACACGTCGGGAGTGCCTTCTCCCACGTCCAAGCGGCTCGACAAATCGAGGGTGACGAAGTGATGATCGCTGGTGTGCATGGGGCGGTGCGTGCTCAGGCCCCACCCGAGTTCGCGGTCGACACCAAGGACATCGCTGAGCTGGTAGACCGCTCCGCGGGCGGGGTGGGCGGTGGGGTCACCGACGCCGACCAGACCGCCTCCGGCTGCGACAAATCTGCGCACTGCCGAGGTGACACGCTCGTCGGCCCATTCGGATCCACCACTGAACGCAGTGCCGGCGGCACCGACGTTGATCAGCACCTCAACTCCCTCGGGCACGCCGTTGCGGATGTCGTCGAAGCTGAGAAAGTCCACCTGTAGCGGCAGCCCACTGAGCGACTCAAGGACGCCGAGGTACGAGTAGGCCTGTCGGTAGTGCAGGGCATGGGCGACCATGTGGGTCTGCCAGCTGCGCAGCGCCCCCCAGCAGTTCACGATGGCAACCCGGGGGCCGGTAGCGATGGGTCGCTGACCGGCAGCAGCCGCATGGATAGCGCGGAACTCGTTGACGATCTCTTCCATGCGGTCTACGAATTCGGGGTGCTGGACGGCCAGGCTCAGGTATCCGCCGTAGCCGATCCGGTCCAGGGGAGAGCGCACGATGGCGCGACGTGCAGCTAGCCACGAGGCATTGGCCTCGGTCACCGGATCTCCACCTGGATAGAAGACGTCGGGGAAGAAGTATGGCAGTAGGCGTCCCTCCGTGTAGCGGACGCCGGGGATGTCGGAGATCATTCGGCAGGTAGCCCCACTGCCCACGGATCCGACTACCGCGTCTATTCCAGTGTGCGCGAAATGGGGCCCATAGGGTTCAGTGCCGATCCAGTTGTCGCCTAGGAACATCATGGCCTCGCGGCCGGCGGCATGGACCTGTTCCACCAGCTCGGCCATGCGGGATGTCACGAACTCGTGTTGGAAAGAGACCCAGTCCCGGAAGGACTTGCGGGGTACCCGGAAAGGCGAGTTGTACCAGCCCTCGTCGATGAAGTCCTCGGCCTGCAATGGGTAGCCGAAGCGTTTCTCAAAAGCTTCCATTGCAGGTACCGAGACGGAGGCGGAGTAGCCGAACCAGTCGACGAAGCGCTCGGTTCCATCGGAGCCGTAGACGAGGGTGAAGTGGTAGAAGAAGGTCGTGAAGCGTACTACGTCGACCTGGGGGTTATCGGCCAGCCACTGGTCCAAGGCGTGGCGTACGTGCTGCCAGGTCTGGGGATAGCGGATGTCGTAGGGCGATTCTTTGATCCGTTGTGGATCGTCGGCCCAACCGTTGGTGAGATAGTTATACATCTGGGTGGGGTCCCAGCGCTGCACAGCCAGGAAACCGACGGTGTAGACGTGTCCGGCCTGGGCCTGGTCCATCGTCACGCTCAAGTCGGCTGGGTCAACATGCCATGCGCCGGGGGCGATGACATCCCCGGTGGTGCGATCGATCACCTGCCACCACCGCTCGACATCGCAGTCGGTGTCGGGATACACCTGGTCAACGAACCAATTCGTCATCAGGTCGATCGATAGCTCACCGTCTGCTAGCGCTGGGGTCCGTTCGCTCATCAGGTAGATCCGGGTCAGCTCCCGGGGGTGGGTTTGGGCCCAGTCCTGGTCTCCGCGCCCTACGAAGTAGGTTTGGTAGATCTTCGTGGCGAGCTTATTAACGATCTCCGGTAGTTCGGTGCCGTCGCTGTTGCGCACAGCATCGGCTTGGAGTCGCTCGAGCAGCTCTGCGACCTGCGCATCCATGCCCTTCTCCACGGGCAGGGTCAACCGCCCGGCCCGGCTGGTGGTCTGAGACGTGCTGCTAGACATCGGGCTCCCTCAGCTTAAATGTTCATGTTCTGCCGAAAATATGACATGCGGCCGCGCGACTGTCAATGCTCTCCGGGCCGTCGGTCCCGGATTGGGTGCCTGGTGCTTGAGGAAGAGGAGGTGATGGCGTCAACATTGAGGAACTGATAAAGGGTTGACGAATACACTGTCCAGGGCCGTCAGGGCAGCCCCATGAGCGGAAGAGACCATGCCGAGTTGTGCACCGGCGAGCAGCGCACCCGCGCCTGGATCCAGTCGGCGGGCGGTCAGATCGGCCGCTATCGGCGGAATGAGGAAGTCAGTGAACCAGCTGAAGTAGCCGCCCAGGACGACCACACGGGGATTGAGCATGTCGATGACCACGCTGAGGCCTTCGGCCAGGCTGGTAGCCAGGTCATCGAGGGCATTGAGGACCTGCTGGTCCCCACGGGTTGCACGATCCTGAATTTGGGTGAGTAACCGGTCGATAGGTTGGGCGCCCAGTCGGTCCCCGGTATGCGCCAGGAACTCGGGTAGGCCGACGCGCGCCTCCCAACAGCCTGTGCGGCCACAGTGGCAGGGTAGGTTGCGGGGGTCGAGGTGCAGGTGCCCGACTTCTCCAGAAAATCCCGACCAGCCGCGCATCAGCTGGCCAGCCGCGATGATACCAGCGCCGACACCGATGTCCCCGGATAGGTAGACCAGGTCCCGCACGTCGGAGTCCTCATATCTGCGGTACTCGGCGACCGCTGCGAGTTTCGCATCGTTCTCCACCTGCAAGCTGATGTCGGCGTCCAGTCGCTGGAGCAGCTGAGAACGCAAAGGGACGTCGCGCCAACCGAGGTTCGAAGCCAGGTGGACGGTACCTGCGGGTTGCTTGATCACACCCGGGGCGGACACCATGACCTGGGCCACGTGCCGTCGTGCGCTATGGAGTTGTTCCAAGGTATCCCGCATGATCCCGGCAACTTCGTCGAGGACATCGGAGATGGGTAGCGAAGCCACGTCGAATGGCTGAGCCCGGTCGTATAGCACTGTCCCGCACAGGTCTACAACGCACACGGCGAGGTACTCGGCGTTGATCTCCAGCCCGACACCGCACACACGCGCACCTTCCAGCGTAAGCATGGTGCCGGGGCGCCCCACCGTGCCGTTGCGGTCCGGGCTTCCCTCGCGCACGAGCCCCCTCGCCGCCAGCTCGGCGGCCAGGCTGGTGATGCTGGCTTTGGATAGATGGGTCCGTCGGGATAACTCCGCGCGGGAGATCGGTCCTGATCGCAGGGTTCCAAGCAGGAGGGCAAGATTAATCGTCCTCATCGTGCCATGATCGATGCGTTCCGCACCCACTACTGCTGAATGCATGTCCCCCTCCCCTCTGCCGTCCTATCTCGATAGGGTACCTGCCGGAGTGACTGACAAAACGCTTAGCTCGACTGGCGCTTCCTGTCGGACGTGGCACGTTGATAGATCGTTGAGGTGATGCCATCACTGCCACGCACAATCTTGCGGTCCGGAATGGTCTCAAAGCTTTCACCGATGGCGGCCGCGTCACCTCTCACCGGAGAGGGGGGTAGAACAGCATCAATGCCATAATCTCGGCAATCTCTGAGAACTCATGACATCGATAACATTTCGTGCCAAACTACTGATGACAGGGAGCGCAGGGTCACAGCGGGGTGACCCCGAGCACTCGTTACGCCCTCATGTCCGCGCGAGAGGACTTCCCATGCAACTCACTAGACGAGCCTTTATGGTCGGCCTGGCTGCCTCCGCGGCTACTGTCCCCTTAGCCGCCTGCTCTCCGGGTTCGAGAACCACGGCGTCTACCTCGGGTGGTGCGGGGAAGGCCAGCGGGGTTATCAAGGTCGCCGCTTTCGAGAATGCTTACGGCGCAGCCATCTACAAGCAGGTCGCCGAAGCCTTCGAGAAGGCCACTGGTGCCAAAGTCGAGCTCACCGTCAGTAAGACCATCGATCAGGAGTTGACGCCGCAGGTGGCGGCAGGCAATTTCCCGGATGTCGTGTTTATGGGGGTGGGTGGCAAAACTGGTTTCACTGACAAATTTGTGCAGAACAAGTCGCTGGAACCACTCAATGACATTCTCAAGATCACTAACAAAGGCGAGACCACGACCATCGGCGACAAACTCCTGCCGGGTATGGTGGGCAACCTCACCACCAATCCTTATGATGACGACCGGCTGATGCTGGCGCCGACGTTCATGGCCCCGGCTGGACTGGTTTACAACAAGACCCTCTTCACAAAGAATGGTTGGACGTTACCGGCTACCTGGGACGAGTTCTTCGCTCTGGGTGACGAAGTTAAGGCGAAGGGCGTATCGCTGTTCACTTACCCGACGGCCGGATATTTTGACACCTTCTTCTTTGCGCTGCTGTCGAGCATCGGCGGTGATGACTACTTCAAGAAGGTGATGAGCTACGAGAAGAACATCTGGACAGGCAGTGAGGCCACCCAAGCGCTCAACCTCGTCGGCAAGCTCCTGACGCAGTACACCCTGCCGCAGACGGTCGGTTACGCGAACAACCAGGATTACACCAAGAACCAGGCGGCCCTCATGGCGGACAAGGCTCTCTTCTGCCCTGACGGTTCCTGGGTGGCGGGGGAGATGAAAGACGCTCCGCGCAGCGCCGGCTTCGCGTGGGGGCTCACGACAGTGCCGGCCATGAAGAAGGAAGACCGGCACCTCACCAGCTTCATCGAGAGCGTGTGGATCCCCAGTGGCGCGAAGAATAAGGCCTCGGCGAAAACCTTCATCGCCTGGCTCTACTCCGACAAGGCCACTGGCTTATTCGCCAAGGCTGGTGCAGCAATGCCTACCAAGACCGGAACAAAGGGCCTGCCGGCCGAAGTGGCACCCTTCTATACCGTCTACGATGAGCCAGGCCTCAAGTCGACTATCGGTGGATTCAAGTCCGCCAAGGCCGTACCCGGCATCGACATGAAAACCGCGCTGCTCGACTCGGTGGACTCCGTGGCTAGCGGAAAACTGTCGGTCAAGGACTGGCAGGCGAAGGTCAACGAGGCCAGCAACAAGCTGGGCGGTTACTGACCCCTGATCCCTCTGTGCTGATCATGGATGAATCGAGGCTGTCTTGACTCTTCCCATAGCGACTGTTCCAGCCGGCCGCCGGGCCCGCCGCCGCACGCCTATGGGTGGTGGTGGCCCCTTTGCTGCATTGTGCATTCTGCCGGCGCTGGTCCTTTATGTACTTTTCCTCGTCTATCCGACGCTCAACGTATTCCATATGTCGTTGTTCGACTGGAATGGGCTGGGAAATGCCCCTAGCTTCATCGGGCTAGACAACTTCGCCGCCCTCATCCACGATCCCGCTTTCGTCCGGGCGTTTGAGAACACATTGTTTATCCTCGTCGTAGTGACGATTGTGACCATTTGCAGTTCCATCTTTATCGCGGCGGTCCTCACTCGGGAGACCTTGGTGGGAGCTGGCTGGTACCGGTTTGTGCTTTACCTGCCGTCGGTGCTGTCCATCGTCGTCGTGGCAGCCATCTTCTCGGCAGTTTTCGATCAAAACAACGGACTGGTGAACGGCCTCCTGCAAGCGCTGGGACTGGGACACGGGCCAGTCTGGCTCGGCGATCAGAACGTGGTTATGTACTCCGTTGCCATCGCCATGGTCTGGCAATCGCTCGGCTACTACGTGGTGCTCTACATGGCCGGCATGTCGTCGGTGCCAGTCGAGATCTACGAATCGGCCTCGCTGGATGGTGCCGGGCGGATGACTCAGTTGGGATCGATCACCATTCCCCTAATTTGGAGCAACATCCGTACCACCCTCACCTTCTTCGTGCTGAGTTCGGTGAATCTCGCCTTCGTGCTGGTTAAGGCTCTGACTGATGGTGGGCCCAACGGTAGCTTGGAGGTGCTGCTCAATTACATGTATAAGCAGGCGTTCACTAACTCAGCTTATGGTTACGGTATGGCGATTGGCGTGGTGACCTTCCTGTTCTCGTTCCTCGTCGCGATGCTGATCAGCCACGTGACTCGCAGAGAAGTTCTTCAGTACTAATGAGCGCCGTCCCGACCCCCTCGCGTGCCGACCGGCGCTACCGACTGGCCGCCCACGCCCTTCTAGTGATCATCAGCATTCTCATCATCGTCCCGGTGGCCTGGGTCGTCATGGCCGCCTTCAAGACGAAGCCCGAATTCTTCGGCAGTCCGTGGCGGCTGCCCGACGGACTGCACTGGCAGAACTTCGTCGACGCCTTCGTCACCGCCAAGATGGGCATCTACTTCACGGATTCACTATTCGTGACCGTGCTTGGTCTGGTCTTCTCACTGAGCGTCGCAATCCCTGCAGCCTATGCCATCGCTCGTGTCCCCTTCCGAGGACGGGCGCTGGTAGAGGGCTTCCTCATGGCCGGCCTGTTCATCAACGTCAACTACATCGTCGTCCCGATCTTCCTCATGTTGTTGGGCTGGGATCAGGCGCTGGCATCCTGGCTACCGAACGGTTTCTTCATCGACAACCTCGCGGTGCTGGCTCTGGTCTACGCTGCCACCAGCCTGCCGTTCACTGTTTACCTGCTAGTCTCGTTTTTCCGCACCATCCCTGCGATCTACGAGGAGGCCGCAGCACTGGATGGGTCGAGCAGACTGCGCACAATGCTGTCGATCATGGTGCCGATAGCACGCCCAGCCATCTCCACGGTGATCCTGTTCAACTTCCTGAGCTTCTGGAACGACTTCATCATCTCTCTCACCCTCATCCCCGGAGAGCATAAGACCTTGCAAGTGGGTCTGCTGAACCTGTTCCAGGCTCAGCGGGCGGCCGCCGACTATGGTCGCCTCTACGCCGGCATGGTCATCGTGATGGTTCCAGTGCTTTTGCTCTATGCCACCATCCAAAAGCGGCTAGTCACTGGCATCGGTGGCGGCGGACTCAAGTGAGAGGAATTGGTAATCCGTGTCTGACAAGATGTCTCAAGTGTTCGGGTGGCTGGCGTTTGCGCTGGTACTGGGCGCATGCGTCGTCGTCATGGTGGCGATGCGCACTACGGGATGGGTCCAGGCAGGAATCATGGCTCTTGCCCTGGGCGTCGTCATCGCCGTGCTCGGTGTCTACAACCGCCGATACGTGTGACATGTCCGCGAGCGGCTTCTCCCCGCCTCTGACCGGTCGGGCACCGACAATGGCCGACGTGGCCAAGAGGGCTGCCGTGTCGCCCCAAACGGTGTCGCGGGTGGTTCGAGGCCAAACGAACGTATCCGAGGTAACCCGACTCAAGGTGGAATTGGCGATCGACGAATTGGGCTACCGGCGCACTGGCATCGCTCGAGCGCTGGTGACCGGGCACACGATGACGCTAGGGGTCCTGACCCAGGGCTCGGTCGCTTACTCCCGTGCTGCCTACGTGGACGCTATGACGTCGGCCGCCCGCCGCCACGGATATTACGTGGCCGCAGCGTCGGTGACGTCGACTGCCCCCGAAGCGGTGTGTCAGAGCATCGAACACCTGCGTCAGCAGGGAGTCGACGGTATCGTCGTGGCGGTCCCGGTTTATGACGTCGATGCTCTCGCGCAAGCGGCAAGGGGGCTACCTGCTGTCGTATTTGGTGGCTCGTCGAGCGAGGCGGTGCCGGATGGCTTCTCGGACGGCACTGGGCACCACGCGGTGTGCATCGACCAGGAGCGGATAGGCGTACTGGCCACGGAGCACCTGCTAGGACTTGGGCACGACACCGTATGGCATGTTGCCGGACCCAGCACTTGGGCCGACGCGTCGGGCCGTCAGGCGGGCTGGGCGGCGACGCTGGCCAAACACGGGCGTCCCGAGCCGCCGGTGCTCATCGGTGACTGGAGTGCCGAGTCCGGCTGGAGGCTCGGGACCCTGCTGGCTCGGATGGAGGAGGTAACGGCTATCTTCGCGGCGAGCGACGACATGGCTTTCGGGATTCTGCGCGCTCTGGTTGACCGAGGCCGACGTGTACCCGAAGATGTGTCGGTGGTCGGCGCCGACGATGTGCCGCTGGCTGCCTTCGCTCCGGTTGCACTGACCACGGTGCGCCAGTCCTTCCAGGATCTCGGAACCGCCGCTATCGATCTGCTTGTCGACATGGTCGAACGACCCGACCGAGAGCACCACGGCGTGCTGATGGAGCCGGAACTGGTGCTGAGATCATCGACTGCGCCGCGTCATGCTGGCTGAGTCATGGCGTCTGCACTACCGCTCACCTGCAGCGAAGTGGGAGGCTCACGGGCTGCCGATCGGCAACGGCCGTCTCGGGGCCGTCCTACGGGGGGAAATCGCACGTGACGTGGTGCAGTTCAACGAGAACAGTTTGTGGGCGGGGTCCAACAACTACGCTAACGGCCTGTGCGGTGTCGCTGACGACGTTTTCGACACTTCGATGCACGGTTTCGGGCGTTACCTCGACTTCGGTCGAGTGACGATCAGCTTCGCCGATCTCGATGAGTCGACCGTTAGTGGCTACGAGCGCGCACTGGACCTGCGCCATGCCGTGGCATATGCCTGTTTCGATGCTGGTGGCGTGCGGCACCAGCGTTCGGCCTTCGCGAGTCGTGAGGCAGACGTCATCGTTTTGCGGTATTCGGCATCGGCACCTTTCGGGTGCACGGTGAGACTCGAATCGGCGCAGGGGGTGCCTTCGCGCGTAGCTGGCGACACATCCGTTGTCTTCGATGGCGTACTGGGCAACGGGCTGCGCTACTGCGCGAGCTTGGTCCTCCTGGAGTGCGATGGCCGGTCGATAGCCCATGGCGATCGAATCGTCGTCGAGGACGCGACGACATTGGCGCTCGTCCTTGACGCCGGTACCGACTACGCGTTGAGTGCCGTAGCCGGGTGGCGTGGCGTTAACCCACGGCCGGTCGTCGACGAACGAATCTGCTCGGCCACGGCCCTGGGATGGGAGCGGCTGCACGACGCTCATGTCACTAAGCTCTCAGCGGTGATGGACCGGTGTCGCCTGCGCTGGGGTCGTCCCGTCCCAGAACTCGACGCGCAGCCCACTGACGTACGGCTGCGACGCTATCGTGACGGGGCCGCCGACGTGGGCTTGGAGCAGCTCGCTGTCGTGCTGGGTCGCTACCTGCTCGTGTCCTCGTCGCGGGCGGAGGGGTTGCCGGCCAATCTGCAAGGCCTGTGGAATGACAGCAACGATCCTGCGTGGGGTAGTGACTACCACACGAACATCAATGTTCAGATGAACTACTGGGGCGCGGAGGTCACCGGCCTGAGCGAGGAGCACATTGCCTTGCTGAACTTCATGGAGGAGGTAGCTGTCCCTAGCCGTTCCGCTACCCGGGCGATGTGTGGCCCCGATGTCCCCGGCTGGACGGCGCGCACGTCCCAGAGCCCGCTGGGGGGCAATGGGTGGCAACCCAATACCGTGGCAAGCGCCTGGTACGCCCACCACGTCTACGAGCACTGGGCCTTTACTCGCGATGACGAGTGGCTACGTACTCGGGGTCTGCCGATGCTAGCTGAGATCTGTCGTTTCTGGGAGCACCAGTTAGTGGAACGTGACGACGGGATGATCGTCGCGCCGGCAGGATGGTCGCCCGAACACGGCCCACGCGAGGACGGGGTAGCCTACGACCAGCAGATCGTATGGGATCTGTTCACCAACCTGCTGGAATGCTCGCGGGCCTTGGGCGTCGAGGACGACCTCTACTATCGGGTGGAGCGCCTGCGAGACCGGCTGGCGCCCAACCAGGTGGGCTGCTGGGGCCAACTGCAGGAGTGGCAGGACGACCGGGATGATCCCACCGAGCTGCATCGCCACACCTCGCATCTCTTCGCCGTCTATCCCGGGCGCCAGATAACCACAGACACACCCGAGCTGCAGGCGGCTGCGCTGGTGTCCCTGAAGGCGCGCTGTGGGGAACCTCCGCCGGTGGCGGGTGCACCTACCGTGGCACCATTTCGCGCTGAGATGGTAGTAGGCGACAGCCGACGCTCATGGACGTGGCCCTGGCGTGCCGCGCTCTTTGCCCGCCTCGGGGACGGATACCGGGCCGGTGAGATGGTACGCGGGTTGCTGACCTACAACATGCTGCCGAACCTGTGGACCACCCATCCGCCCTTTCAAGTGGACGGCAACCTAGGGCTGGTAGGGGCCGTCGCGGAGATGCTGTTGCAGAGCCACGACGGTCGGATTCGCTTGCTTCCCGCTCTGCCACCGGCATGGGAGGCGGAGGGCGAGGCGATCGGTCTGCGGGCTCGCGGCGGCTATCGCGTCTCAATGCAGTGGCGCGACGGCCAGGTTATCTGGTTCGAGATCGTGGCAGACCGCGGCCATGCCGAAGACGTCATCGTCGTGGTCAACGGGCGCGAACACCGGATCCGCCCTGATAAACGCTGATAGAGGTGTCTATAACTGTGCGGTCGCAGCGACGGAACCATCCATCAATGGCCTATGCAGCAGGGTATGTCACGCGGGAGTGAGGCTCCCATCAGTGACCATCAGATCGAGGCCGCCACTCATGCGCTCCACCTTATCGGTACTCCGTAAGCCGACGACGAGTGGCTCCTCCACCCAGCGGGTTATCTGACCGAGGCCCCGTCTCTCCGGCGCTGTGGCAATCCTGCCGGGGAGGACGCCAGCTGCCACGACGAATGGCAGTCGTCACAGTGACGCACATGATTGCCACAATGGACCGCAGTGTTGTCGGCGCCATCCATGGAAGGATGGGTACCACCCGACACAGATCAGGAGTCGTCATGTCCAAAAAGAAGAAGGTCGGCATCCTCACCGCAGGCGGTGATTGCCCCGGGCTCAACGCCGCTATCCGCGGATTTGGCAAGGCTGCCATCCGCCAGCACGACATGGAGCTCATCGGTATTCAGGACGGCTTTCTTGGATTGGCAGGGAACCGCACCATCTCCCTTGACCCGCGTGCCCTCTCAGGCATCTTGACGGTCGGCGGGACCATCCTGGGAACTAGCCGTGACAAGGTCAATCACATGATTATCGACGGCGAGGAACGGGATATGGTCCCCACCATCGTCGAGAATTACGAGAAGCTGGGACTTGACGCTTTGGTGACTTTGGGTGGCGGTGGCACCGCCAAGAACGCGTACAAGCTCGCTAAGGCCGGGCTGAACGTCCTGCATCTGCCCAAGACGATTGACAACGACATCGTCGGAACCGACGACTCCTTCGGGTTCTCGACAGCACTGGAGATTGCCACGGAGGCCATCGACCGGCTGCACTCCACCGCCCATTCCCACCACCGCATCATCCTCGCTGAGATCATGGGCCACCGTGCCGGCTGGCTGGCCCTCGGCTCGGGCATCGCTGGTGGCGCTGACGTCATCCTGCTGCCCGAGGTGCCCTACAAGCTGGACTCCATCGTCCAGGCGGTGGAAAACCGGCAAAAGCAGGGGTTGAATTTCTCGGTCATCGCGGTGGCTGAGGGAGCTCGCGATGAGGCTGATTCGGCCGCGATGGCTGGAGCTCAGGCCCTCGTTGACGCTTCCAAGACCTCCGAGACAAAGGCGGCTGCCAAGAAGGCCAAGAAGGACCTTGAGCATTCCATGCGTGACAACACCCTCAAATTGGCTACTCAGCTTGAGGAGGCCACCGGGCTGGAATCGCGAGTCTCGATCCTCGGCTATGTGCAGCGCGGTGGTATCCCGTGCGCCCACGACCGTCTGCTCGCGACCCGGCTGGGAACCGTGGGTGCCAAGCTCGTTGACGACGGCGAGTTCGGCATCATGGTCGCCGCTCAGGGCGGAGACGCCACGACCGTTCCGTTGAAAGATGTCGCTGGCAAGGTTAAATACGTACCTGCCGACCACCCATGGGTTAAGGCGGCCCGTCAGGTCGGAACCGGTCTAGGCGACTGAGGTTCTGCCCCTAGCCCCTCTCAAGGGCATCCGTCACTCAGGTGTGTATCACACACCGGACTCCGGGGTTAGCGTCGATAGTCGCGGCTTGCCCCGTCACACCCTCGACGACCCCACAGTGTAGGGAACACACCACCTGGGGGTGATCGCGGGCCAGGTCGAGAAAGGGACAGTGGCGCAGCACGATGCCGCCCTCTTCTGCGGCCGGGGAGAAGCCCATGTCATCGAGCACTGCGATGAGGTCGCCGCGGCGATGCCGACCCCAACGCTGACCAATGCGCATGGCCATAGCTGTCGGGTTGTTACTGATGGCGACCTCGTCGACGAGCATCTGAGCTAGCAACCGATAGGCCCGCGGCCCTTCATCGCTGACGAGGGTAAAGACGGTGTGCGGGCGCCCCCGGGTCGCCCGATGTCGACGTGTTGCCTCCACTCGTCCCTGCTCGACGAGACGGTCGAGGTGAAATCGCGCCGTCGAGGGATGAATCCCCAGGTCGGAGGCCAGTTCGGCGCTCGTCGCTGAACCGCCACGTCGTCTCAGGGCGTCGGCGACCTCGTCGATACGCTTCTGTGACCCCGGATCGACCAGGCTCGCGGTGTCATCGTGCCGAGTGCTCATGTCGTCACCTCAATGAATCCTTTAGCGCCACGCTCCATCTCCACGAAGGAATGGTTAACAAAGGTGTAGCGTCCTGGCTCCTCAAAGACCATCTCGACAAAACCGCCCTGGGCGCTGGCCAGGTCGAGGGCTTGGCAGCCGCCACCTTCCGGATTGCCACGTTTAAGGGTGTAGGCGCCCTCCTTAAAAACAGTGTCGAACTGGGTTCCGACGACGTGGAAGGAACACCCCCGGCTTGGACCAGCCGCGAGCACCCAGATGCGCACTCGCTCACCGACCCGGGCTTTGAGGGGCTCAAAGACGTACTGGTTGGCGTGACCGTTGAACATCGTCAGATCAGGGGTCTCGTTGGCAATCTTGGCAGTATTAACTTCCGCCCCATTGTGCTCACTGAGGTAAGTCTCCGACTGCACCAGGTAAAACTCCCGATCAGCCCGAGGCAGGTCGTGGGGCGGCACGATGACGGCACCGAACATGCCTGCTGCAATATGGGCCGACATTGGGGCGGTGGAGCAATGGTAGAGCCAGATCCCGGCGCGATGCAGGGTGAAGTTGTAGTCCAACTCCTGCCCCGGAGCGATGGTGCGCATGACCCTGGTGGGGGAGACAGTACCGGCGTGAAAGTCCAAAGAGTGACCCATAGTGCCCCTGTTGACCAGATGGACCCTTATCTCGTCGCCGATGCGGGCGTGGATAACCGGAGCCATGTAACGGCCGTTGTAGGTCATCGCGTCGATGGTGGTTTCGGGGGCGATCTCCTGTACCGACTCCTGGGCGATGAGCGTCATCCGGTGAACACGTCCGGTCATCAGTGGTGGTAGCACTGCATCTCGGGTCCTGAAATCCTTGCCTGGGGCCTTGGTCAAGTCGATCCTGCGACGGGGATCGGCAGAATCAACGTGATCGTCCCGATCGTGTACGCCGGACATGCCGTCGACTTGTACGTCGAGTACCATTCCCATCGATTTGTGTCCGACGACGGTGCACCAGCCTTCGGTTGGCCCGGTGATGACTCCGACTTTGACGGTGGCGTGGTCTCCGGGGGCGAGGCGTGATGAGTGAGCCCCGTTGGCGAATTGAAGGTCGTGGACCTGGTTGGGGTCCTTGTTAGTGATCTCGACGACGAGCTGGTCACCAGCTGGAACGGTGATGGTGCTGGGGTGGTATTTCATCCCCTTGGCAGTGATGTTGACTGTCGTGGTGTGACCGGTGGGGGCGACGTGCCCGACGACCGCTGCCGAACCGTTGGTGTCATTGGTGAGTGTGGTCTGGTCGAGATGGTGACCGACCGCGGCCGCCGTCAGGGCAGTGGCCAGACCGGCGAAAGCCCCGACGAAGGAGCGGCGATCTGGGGGAGCGGTGGGCGCAGGCTCGGCGGGTTTGCTAGTGGCAGAGCGATCTAGGGAGGCGACGGGCGCAGCCTGGGCCGGTCCATTGTCGGGATCGGGGGCTTCGCCTTTCTCCGAAGCAGCCTTTCGAGCCGCCATCTGGCGTCCCTTCTCTTTGAGCATGGGCACTCCGGTGCGCACCATCGCCGCAGTCGCCGGCAGGAAGGTGGCCAATCCGACGACGGTCAGCACCATGCCGATGCGACGGGTCCAAGTGCCCATCGCGAGCACCCACAGCAGCAGGCCGGCGTTGGTGATCGTGGCGCGCAGTGCTCCGTAGGCGTGCATCTTGGCGTTGGTGGCTCGGACGATCTTCGGCCCGCCGCCCATGACCATCGGCATGAGGTAGCTCATCGCGCCGATGAGGAGTTGGAGCAGGAATCCGACGATGACGGGCACCGACAGGGTGAAGATGTCGTCAGCGAGCAGCCTGGTGCCGTTGGAGGCTAACTTCCATGCCAGCCAGGCGAGCCACACCAGCATCCAGCAGATAGCGGCCCCCATGGTGAACCCGGGGAAGTCGCGCGGCGGTTCGTGGGCAGCGCAGGCCACCAGGTCGCCCAGCACGATACAGATTCCGACGATGTGGGCCGTCACGCCGAGGGCAGCCAGCCACCACAACCTGCACAGGGCGCCGGTGGTTGTCGCCGCCACCGCAACGAACATGACGCACAGGGAGATTTTCCCGTGGCGATCTTGGGCGGGCTGCATCTTGGTGCGCAGCACCGTCGGCCACAAAGTGATGAGGGTGCCGACGACGGTCAGACCGACGAAGCCGAGCAGGTTGAGCGCCTGGTGGGCCACCAATAGACGAGTTCGCCACGGCTCGGTGGGGGAGAAGGCCATGATCGCGCCGAGGGTCGCCCCCAGTGGCAGTAGACATGCGGCCGCGCAGTAAAACCACACCGTCGAGTCGAACCGCCCCGGCAGAGCGTGGCGGACTTGGTGGCCTAGAGCGAAGGCGTACCAGGTCAGCGTCGATCCTATGACGGCGGCGCCGGTGACGGTTATCCATGGCCAGGTCACCACCATGCCGATACAGGTGATGACGATGCCGACTGCGAGCAGTCTGATACGTAATACCTGACGACTACGGTCAGTATCGGTGAGGTTGTTGTGCAGGATCGCCTCGGTGAAGTATTGGCCCCACACCATGATCGAGGTAGTCGCTACGCCGAGTGTGACCATGTGCACCAGCAGCCAGCGTGACTGCGGAATCCACGGGTTCGCAACCGCCACGATGAGCAGGGCTACCAGCCACCCTGATACCGGACGTGACGCTTTACGGTGCCAACTGCGCTTATTCGTGTCGGGTTTGCGACCGACGGGCGCGGATGTGATCTCAGGCATGGTCCTCTCCTGACCGGGAGCGTGGAGTAGATTTCAGGTGCGTTCTGGCCCTGGTGCGGGGCTGGATATGGGTGGCGATGACAGCTACCAGGGTCAATAGGCTGAGTACGTTGACGGTCCCGCCCGCCTGCACCGCGGCGGAACGGTCCAAACCGTCGCCGATACCGATGCGCACCAGCAGGGAGGCCTCCAACAGGAAGGCTGGGAGCCAGAACCACGTCGTCCATTCCAGCCGGACCTGCAACACGGCGGGCAGGATGATGGGGGCGTGGCCGAGGATCATCCCCATGGTGAATCCGAGGAAGAGCGAGTGGACGACGGCGTCATACCCATTTCGGGAAGTGGGTGGTCCTTGAATCGTGCAGACGATACCGGCTGTTGCGAGCCACAGGTAGCCGATCATGAGCAGGGTGCCAATGTAAGCGGCCTGGCCGCCGCGTCTCAGGCCGCCACGGGCAACGTCATGGCGGCATAACCACACCGCCAGTCCGATGAGTACCACACCGAGTACTCGCCATCCGATCGCCGGGCTGACCACCGAGACGAGTAGGGCTGCTACCACCGCCAGGCACAAAGCTGACAAGGCGCGATTACGCGCCATCGTCAGTCGTGACAGCTCCAGCCTCTCCCCGCAGATCGTCAGGATCATGTAACAGGCCAGCCATCCGACGATCTGGGAGACGTGTGCCCCGGTTGTCAGGAGGGCAGCGGCCCCGGCGGCGCAGAAGGCTCCAGCGCCCTGGATGACGACGGCGTCGTCGTGACTGCGCCGCCATAGGGGGACGTAGATGGTCAGCAGCCCCAATTGGGCAAGAGTGAGCAGAGCAAGCCCGGCGCGGGCGGAGTCGAAGGGCAGAGGCGCCAGCAGGACGATGACGCCAAACCCGGACATGGCCGGGACGAGGTAGGCGAGGCGATGGCCGAGGGCCACCGCACGTTCCAGACAGATGACGGTCCCAACGAACCCGAGCACCATGAGGGGTCCATGCCACTTGGATAGTCGCGTCGACATCACCGGTGACCACACTCCGAGTAGTAGCAGGGCGCCGTCGAGGCCGGCAAGTAGAGAGATACCGGCTCCGACCATGAGCCAGGCGCGGTGCGATCCGGCGGAGGAAGTAGGCACAGGAGAATCCTTTTTCGGCTATCGTATCCTCAAAATACTATGTGCGCCGAGGCCCTTTCTACCTATTCCACCTGGGATGGCAGGAGTAAGTAGGGTCCTTGGTTGATGTGGTTCAGAGTGTGCAGGCATGGGTTGATCTTGCCCGTCAGGGGTCAGGTTGTCCATCATGTAGAGGCGTGCTAGCATTCCTAGATACGTGGTGTCCATAAGGAGGTGGGCTTATCGCCATTCATTCCGTGCCAATCTTGTAGTTTACGGTTGTGCTATATTCGGAATGATGGCTATCTTCTGGTATCTATGGAGCGCCATTTATTGGCTTACATGAAACCTCTGTTTCTTCGCCTTTAATGACCCTATTGTTACGTATGTGGTCAAAGACGGGTGTGCGAGTTTAGATGACAAAACAACATATATTGGTTAGGAGTAAAGTTGACTGAGATCCGGATCGAAGAAGATCTTCTTGGGAAACGGGAAATCTCGAATGAGCACTACTATGGAATTCATACTTTGCGGGCTTTAGAGAACTTCCAAATATCACGCGGATGTATGAATGACGAGCCTGACTTCATTCGTGGAATGGTTCAGGTAAAGAAGGCAACAGCTCTGACGAATAAGCAGTTGAAGGTTCTCCCGAGTGATGTCGCTGACGCCATTGTCGCTGCATGCGATGCGATCTTGGATGATGGGCGCTGTATGGACCAATTCCCGACTGATTCCTTCCAAGGAGGAGCGGGAACCTCGATCAACATGAACACCAATGAGGTTGTCGCCAATTTGGCCCTCGAAATGTTGGGATACCCGAAAGGCACCTATGACGTCATCCACCCCAACGATGATGTCAATAAGTCCCAGTCGACTAACGACGCTTACCCCACCGGGTTCCGGCTCGGGGTGTACGCTTTGCTAGAGGGGCTGAAGCGAGCCGTCGCCGACCTCGCAGACAGTTTCGATGCCAAGGCTGAGGAATTTGCCGATGTACTGAAGATGGGGCGTACCCAATTGCAGGATGCCGTCCCCATGACTTTGGGTGAGGAGTTTGACGGGTACGCACACAACATCCGTGCTGAACTGGACCGGCTTGATATTGGAAGCGATCTTCTCGTAGAGGTCAACCTGGGCGGCACCGCCATCGGAACTCGGATCAACACCCCAGACGGATATGCTGAACTTGCTGCTGAGAAACTGGCCGAGGTGACCGGATACCCGATTCGTCCCTCCACCAACCTCATGGAATCGTCTTACGACAACGGCGCCTACATTGCTGTCCATTCTATTATCAAACGCCTAGCAGCGAAGATCTCCAAGATCTGCAACGATTTACGATTGCTTTCATCTGGACCGAGGGCTGGGCTCAAGGAAATCAACCTTCCAGAGATGCAGGCGGGATCGTCCATCATGCCGGCGAAGGTGAATCCGGTCATTCCCGAGGTCGTCAATCAGATCTGCTTCAAAGTATTTGGAAACGATGTCACCGTCTGTTTCGCTGCCGAGGCCGGTCAGCTAGAACTTAATGTGATGGAACCGGCGCTGTCGCAAGCAATGTTCGAGTCCATCCACCTGCTGACCAATGCCTGCGACACGTTGCGTAGCAAGTGCATTGACGGGATCACCGCAAATGTGGAGCGGTGCCGGGAGTATGTCACCAATTCCATCGGTATCGTGACCTACTTGAATGATGTGATTGGACACCATCAAGGCGATCTCATTGGCGAGGAAGCTGCCCGTACCG
>OKIM01000123.1_pt1 | contig 27332 bp, 19 predicted proteins | sample 1612191 | NCBI WGS metagenome assembly OKIM01 (sample SAMN04436781, study PRJEB24849) | human gut metagenome | biome: human gut; feature: NICU; material: stool | host: Homo sapiens | place: USA: Saint Louis, MO | collected 2011-03-31 | reverse complement strand
AGACATATCCCTAATCCTCTCAAAAACAACTAGGAACAAAACCCAGGACACTTCAAGTTTTACCACGGAAAAACTTAACCCGCTTATCCACCTTCTTCTTATCTAAATCCTCACCGGTAACCCGAAGCGGCACAAAAGAAGACTTCCCCGCATCAAAGCCCTCCCCATTAACCTCAACCAACACCGACTGATACTGATGAGCTGCCTGCCAAGCAGCATTCTCCGCCTGCTGCTTACGATAAAACCAAAAACCGGCACCAAGCGCACAAACCAAAACCAACACCAAGATGCAACACACAATGATCAAACCCCGGCGCCCTTTGGAGTCTCTAGTGTCATTAGGATTAGTGCCACCCAAACCAGGCTGTTGCCCCATCACCGGAGGCATCACCCCAGTCGCATCCCCATCACCAGGAACATAAGCATCCCCCATAGAGTCCGGACGATCACCAAAACCACTCGCCATAACCAACACTCTCCTAAAACACGCAGTAGGAAACAGCAAAACCTGCCCCCATGCTAACGCCCCAAACAACACCAAACCGAGCATTCCCTGTCTGAATTACGGGACAACACAGGAGTTAGGTTTTATCCACTTAGACGCGGAGGGTAGATTACTCACGCATCTATGTCACCTTTGGTGAACTGCGCGTTATAGAGGCGGGCGTACGCGCCTTCGGCAGCCAGCAACTCTTCATGCGTGCCGAACTCGACAATATCGCCATGCTCCATCACGAATATCACGTCACTTTCGCGAATAGTAGACAGGCGATGGGCAATCACAAAAGAGGTGCGCCCCGCGGTAGCTTTGGCAACTGCTCGCTGAATCAGCTGCTCAGTACGGGTATCGACCGAAGAAGTTGCTTCATCAAGAATCAGCAGTGGCTTATCGGCAAGCATGGCACGGGCAATAGTAACCAATTGCCGTTGCCCGGCTGAGAGGGCGGAATCTTCTCGGATCTCACTATCGAGGCCGTGGGGCAGTTGCGCAACCAGATCGCTAAGCCCGACTGCCTTAATCACCTGTTCAAGGCGTTCCTCGGATACTTCCTGCTGGGAATAAATAATGTTTTCCCGCAGGGTTCCTTGGAACATCCAGCTGTCCTGCAGCACCATCGCGAACTGGGAATCCACGTCCTCACGCCGCATCGCAGAAAGCGGGGTGCCATCCAGGAGAATCTCCCCGGAGTCCAGTTCGTAAAAGCGCATTAATAGGTTTACTAGGGTGGTTTTTCCGGCTCCGGTCGGCCCTACAATGGCCACGTTTTGTCCCGGGTAAACCCGCGCCGAAAATCCGTGGATGATTTCTTTGCCCGGTTGGTAGGAGAAGCGGATATCGCGGAACTCTACCTCTCCCCGGGTTACCTCGCTACTCAGGGGCGGTTTCTCTGATTCTTCAGGCAGTTCTTCCTCTTCAAGGATTTCAAAAACGCGCCCTCCCGCAGCAGCCGCTGATTGGAAGGAGGCCGCCGCAGACGCCAGGTTAGACAGCGGCTGGGTGAAAACCCGGATATAGAGCATGAATGCCGCGATTACTCCGATGGTGACGTTACCTTTCACCACCAGGACTGCGCCAAGCACGCATACCACCACGTAACCTAGGTTTCCTACGAACATCATTACCGGCATCATCAGTTGAGAGAGGAAATCAGCGCGCCAAGTGGCGTTGTAAAGTCGCTGGTTACGGCGATTAAACTCGGCAGTGGTGGCAGCGGCAGCATTGTAAATATTGATGATTCCCTGCCCAGATAAAGATTCTTCGATATGCCCGTTTAGGCTGCCCAGATAGGATTGCCTGCGAATAAAGAACCTCTGCGAAAACACCATAATCACCGCGTTGAGGACGAACCCCAGAAGCGTTACTCCCATACCGGCTAACGCCATCCGCCACTCGGTGTACAGCATCATAAACGCGGCGCCTACCAGGGTAACTACTCCAGTAATGATGGTGGTGATTGCCGAATGCAGGGTTTGCACCAGGGTGTCGATGTCGTTGGTTACCCGGCTCATGGTGTCACCGTGGCTGGTTTTGTCGAAGAACGACAGCGGCAGGCTATCGATTTTTCGGTCAATAGCGGAACGCATCCGTTTCCCGGTGCGTTGGGTAATCACCACCATAATCAGCGATTGCCCCAGGTTAAAGCAGAATCCCAGAACGAGGATGAGGGTTGCTATCCGCAACAAATAAAAGATCTTGTCCATATCGACACTGCTGCGCAGCCCCGAGGCAATCACATCGGTTATCAACCCTAAGAACATCGGCATTATCGCAGTCAGCAGCGATCCTATAATCGCCAAAATTACCGCGAACAGGATCGCTAAACGGTATCGCCCTAAGAACTGGGCAAGGCCACGCACCGATTGGGCAAACTGTCCTTTCTTAGCTTTCTCATAGACGTTCCCGCCGTGACGTCCCCCGGGGCGCACTGGTGACATTTTTTCGGCGACTGGTTCTAGTCCGCGCCGCGCCGATTCGACTCGCTGCTCCCACCTGCTCTTTTCTGTGCCTTTCATGCCAACTCCTCCTCAGAGAGTTGGGACAGAGCAATTTCACGATAGATTTTCGAGGACGCCATTAGAGATTCGTGGGTTCCTCGCTCCACGATCTTGCCGTGATCGATGACTAAAATCTGGTCGGCCTCCCGCACGGTCGCAATCCGCTGCGCCACAATAATCTGGGTTTTCCCACGTGCCCGCGCTTCCAGTTCCCCGCGAATATCCCGGTCAGTCGCATAGTCGAGGGCGCTAAAAGTGTCATCAAAAATCAGGATTTGTGCATCCCTAGCCACGGTCCGCGCAATCGAAATCCGTTGTTTTTGTCCCCCCGAAAAATTACTGCCCCCTTGAGCTACTTCGGCCGAAAACTCGCCCTCTTTATCAGCAATAAAATCGCAGGCAGCGGTATCACCAGCGCTAACGATATCGGCAGGGGTTATTTTTTTCGGACCTTCCCCAAAGGCGATATTGGAAGCTATAGTGCCGGTAAACAGGGTGATTTTTTGGGGCGAATAAGCGATTTGGTTGCGTAGGTCGCGCAGGCGCCATTCCCGCACGTCCTGCCCGTTAACCAAAACCTGTCCTTCTCGGGGATCATAAATCCGGGGAATCAGGTTCACCAGTGAAGTTTTTCCACTGCCGGTGGCTCCAATCAGGGCGACGGTCTGTCCACGCGGAATTTTCAGATTCATCTGGTGGAGGGCGTCCTCTTCGGCTCCGGGATAGCGGAAGGAAACATTTTTAAACTCGATTGCCGGCTCTGCGGGGTCAAGGCTTGTTCCTTTTCCGAGGGTGGATGCGGATTTGTCTGCAGAAACTACCGGATCAAGCAGGGAGGGTTCACGATCAAGCACTTCCCGGATGCGACGATTAGCCACAATCGCGCGAGGAGCAAATACGAACACCATCGCCATCATTAGGAAACCACTGATCGCTTGGGTGGCGTACCCGGAAAAGACGATCATCTGTGAAAACAGGGTTACTTTCGCGGGACCGGTGGCCGCAGAAATCATTAGCGCCCCTAGAACATAGATCGCCAGGTTAAGCCCGGAAATCACGGTGTTCATCATGGGCATCATGAAGGAGAAAGAGCCGGAAACTACCAAGTGAGTGCGGGTTAGTTCGGTGTTGGTGGCTTCGAAACGCTGTTGGTGGAAATCCTGGGAACTGTAGGCACGGATAACCCGCACTCCTTCTATATGTTCGCGGGTTACTCGGTTTAGGTCGTCGGTTATCCGCTGCATCCGCATCATCCGCGGCATTACGATCCGCCAAATAATGAAGATCATCACCAGCAATATCAATGCCGCTACCCCCGTAGCGACGGTCCAGGTCAGGTTCTTTCCCGCAATTTTTATGATTGCCCAAATGGTGAGGATGGGGGCTTTCACCATCATCTGACAACCCATCACCACAAACATTTGCACCTGAGTGACATCGTTAGTGGAGCGAGTAATTAGCGAGGGCGCGCCAAAGTGTTCGAAGTCTGCTTCCGGGAGCGAAATCGCTTTGGTAAACACCGCTTGGCGCAGGTTACGGGCAACGGTGGCACCAATCATGGCCATGCAATAACCGGTGATAATGGCTGCCACCATAGAACCGGCCGCACACCCCAGCATTTTTGCCCCTTCGATCAGCACCCCGCTGACACTCGCACTTGGCTCCACAATCATTTCGGTGATGGTTTGCATGTAGTCGATCAGACGCAAATCCAAGAAGACCTGGCAAATAATAGTGATGATTGCCAGCGTGCTGAGCAGCCATTCTCTTTTACCTAGGTGCCGCAGTACGGTCATGGAATCTCCTCAGTTCTTGGATAAGTATTGGCGCCGCAACTGTTTGCATCCTAGCGCGCAGCAGAATGCTTGTCGGATTGATCGCCTGGATTTGCGCCCTCCGCGAAGATATTAATCTCCTGCAGAGTTAAGTAACAGCCGAATTAGCCGGCGCCACCAGGAAAGACAATGAAATAAATACACACAAAATGTTACTTAGCCCGGCATCAGCCCCTATGCCCCTATGCCCCTATGCCCCAGCGTTCCAGAAAGCTGGGGCATACAAAAGCGGTGCGGGAAAAGCTTTCCCGCACCGCTTTTTATAAGTAAAAGCCTACTTAGCCTTACTTCAGGGCTACAGTGGCGCCCGCGCCTTCCAGCTCTTCCTTGGCCTTTTCGGCGTCTTCCTTGGCTGCACCCTCCAGAACGGTGGTGGGGGCGGAGTCAACCTTTTCCTTGGCTTCTTTCATAGCCAGTCCGGGCTGCAGCGCACGCAGAGCCTTGATTACGGCGATCTTCTTGTCGCCAGCGGCTTCGAGCACTACGTCGAATTCGGTCTTTTCTTCGGCTGCTTCTTCGCCACCGGCAGCACCGGGGGCAGCAACGGCGACAGCGGCGGGAGCCGCGGCCTCTACGTCGAAGACGTCCTCGAATTCTTTAACGAACTCGGACAGTTCCAACAGAGTCATTTCTTTGAAAGCATCAATTAGCTCTTCTTTGCTGAGCTTAGCCATATTGGCATTCCTTTCTTTTTGCCCACGCGAGGCAGATTTTTTCTTGTCGATCTATACGGCCTTGCTAAGCCGCTTGTTCCTGCTTTTCGCGCAGGGCGTCCACGGTGCGAACCGCCTTGGAGGCGGGCGCCTTGAACATAAAGGCAGCCTGTACCAGTTTGCCTTGCATTGCACCAGCCAGTTTGGCCAGTGTAGTTTCGCGATTATCCAGTTCAGCGAGTTTCTTGACTTCATCTGCAGACAAGAAATTCCCGTCGAGGACACCGCCTCTAATAACCAACTGCTCGTTATCCTTGGCGAAGTCGCGCAGCACCTTGGCCGCATCCACGGCCTCTCCGGTTACGAACGCAATCGCGGTCGGGCCGGTTAGCTCCTCGTCCAGGAAGTCAATTCCCTGGTTCTTGGCGGCAATCCTGGCCAGCGTGTTCTTCGTGACGGAATAAGTAGCCGTTCCTGCCAGGTTCTTGCGCAGCTCCGTCATCTGAGCCACGGTCAACCCGCGGTATTCGGTGAGCAGCAGGGCCGATGCCGAGCTGATTTTTTCTTCCAGCTGAGCGATCATGGCTTGCTTATCAGCTTTCGCCATTAGGCCCTCCTTCCGTTTATCCGTGCCGGGGGCCAGAACAAGAAAACCCCGTGCAGATTGCACGGGGCGAAAATAAACCTATCGATCCTAGTTGCTGCCTTCCCCTGGGGAAGTACGTCCTCTTTTGCGAGGACGCGCAACCATTTTCGATACGTTACGCATCGTTCAACCTACACAGGCTTCCGATCTGGAACTTAAACCCACTGGTGTGGGCACCGGCGATCTTGGGCAATAGCCAATTTAACAGCCCCTTCATCTGCCGGTCAAAGCCGAAGGGCAGGATAGGCCGCTTTTGTGGGTTATTTAACGTGTAGCGGATTGGTTTACGAGACAGCACCGCTTAGCTACAGGTACCGCTTACGCAACCCACCCCCGCAAACCTCAAGCCATTCAAGCTCTCAACTCAACTCTCATGTAGCTCTCAACTATAGAGAGTTAAAGTTGAGAGCTTAGTGGAGAGTTCAGCCCCTAGGACAGCTTCTACGCCACCCTGCCGGCTATCGCAACCTGATTGTCACAACCGTTAAAAAACTTGCCTCGAGGCAGTGCAACCTCCCAAAAAAAGTAGCATGTGTGCAACCTCACAAACAGGCTTTCACGGCCTAGGATAAAAGGCCTATAACCAAAATATGGGGAAAACCAAAATATTGATTTTGCATCAAGAGTTTAGTGGTTATAGCCTACTTTCACGCTTCGCTGGAAAGATAAACTTTTATTTTCCTCCCAGTCGTTTAGTCCCAGATTTTGTAACCATTACGTATTACAGGAGTTCCTCTATGGGTATGCGCAAACGCAATAAGAATACAGGTGAAGTAATTCCCCAAGTTAGCCCCCAGGTCACTGAGCTAACCGCTAGCAAACCTTATGTGCCCGAAAGTAAAAAGCCAAAGAAAGACAACACTCACTGGCTATACATCGGTGTCATCATTGCCGTCATCGCCGGGATTATTTTCGGAATAGTCGCTCCCGATGTAGCCAAAGAATTCAAGGTTGTCGGCACCACCTTCGTCCGGCTAATCACCATGATGATTGTGCCCGTAATCTTTTGTACGATTGTCCTCGGAATTGGCTCGGTACGCGCCGCAGCCTCGGTAGGAAAAGCTGGTGGAATCGCTCTAGCCTACTTCCTAACTATGTCCACATTTGCTCTAGGTATCGGCTTAGTAGTAGGAAACATAATCCAGCCCGGTAGCAACCTAAATATTGAAGCCACAAAAGATGCCGCAGCCCAGTTCACTTCCGGCAACAAACAAGAAGGGGACGGGATCGTTGGCTTCATCCAATCGATTATTCCCGACACCTTCTTCTCTTCTCTCACCTCCGGCTCGGTACTGCAAACTCTGTTCATCGCCCTCTTAGTAGGATTCGCCGTACAGAGCCTAGGCAAAACCGGGGACGGAATCTTGCGGGCTGTCGCCGCCATCCAAAAACTGGTTTTCAAGGTGCTCTACATGGTTCTGTGGCTGGCTCCCATCGGCGCTTTTGGCGCTATGGCGGGAGTGGTCGGTTCTACCGGCGCCAAAGCGGTAGGTCAGATGCTGCTACTGATGGTGGCGTTCTATATCACCTGTATCTTGTTCATTTGCGTGGTGCTAGGTTCTGTGCTGGCGATATTTACTCGCTTCAACATCTTTAAACTAATGAAATACCTGGCAAAAGAATACCTGCTGATCGTAGCGACTTCTTCCTCCGAATCGGCGCTGCCAAACCTGATGCGGAAAATGGAACACCTGGGGATTCACAAAATCACGGTGGGGATTGTGGTTCCTACCGGTTATTCTTTCAACCTAGACGGAACCGCTATCTACCTGACTATGTCGGCAATCTTTATCTCCGACGCCATGAACAAGCCCATGGGATTGGGCGAACAAATCGGCTTGTTGATATTCATGATGATTGCTTCGAAGGGCGCCGCTGGAGTCTCTGGAGCCGGGATCGCTACCTTAGCTGCCGGCCTACAGTCCCACCGTCCGGAGCTCCTGGACGGTGTAGGAGTGATCGTCGGTATTGACCGCTTCATGTCAGAGGCACGCGCCCTCACCAACTTCACCGGGAACGCAGTTGCTACCCTACTGGTGGCCACCTGGACAAAGACCATTGATCGCCAACGCGTTCACGATGTGTTAAACGGAAAAATACCTTACAACCCCCAGGAAGACGACACGGATATTGATCTAAAGAACCCCTCGGTAGAGATCAATAACAATCTGCCTCACACTCCGCAGCCAGATGTGGCAGCAATCGAAAAGTTGGCTTCCCAAGAGCAGGACGCTGCCCATAAGTAAACAGGAAAACGCTTTCACTGCCTCCCAGAGAGCAAACATTAGGCTCAGATTGGGGATCCTCCTTGGGCAGTGAACCTCCGATAAAGCTCTCAGCTAGGCTCTGAAGAAAAGACTCTTTTAGAGTTCCCAATTCACGAGCCTAGCTGAGAGCTGACTTATATGCTCAACTCCCCGGAATAATGGGCTAAGTAATAACTTTAGGGGCAGATGGCGCGGACAGCGGTTTCACCGATTTCACTGACCGGGCGCGCCTGCCCGGGCAGCACTTGACCTAACCAACGGTGAATGCCGAACCACACTTCTTGACGCACATCCGGGAAAGACAAGAACAAGTCGTGTTTACCGGGGTAACGTTCCATAGTTACCTGCCGGGAAAGTCTCCAGGCATTTGCGCACATAGTTTGCACGCTTAGCACCGAATCGGTAAACATCATTTCCCGCTTGCGTTTCCCAGTGGAGGAACCGGTGGAAGTCAGGAAATAGGTTGGCACCTCGGTGGCCTCCCCCGCTAAAAGCTTCTTTTGGGCGATAGTAATCGCCCGTACCCAGCCGAAACGTACTAGCGCATCCGGGGTACCCTTCCAACTTGAAACCAATGGCCAGCCCTGCAGGGAAGGATCTTTCAGCCAGGGTTCCAGGCGTTTAGGCAGAGTACCATCAACCTTTCGATCCCACCCCATCAAAGAATCCACGTAAGCAGAGTCAGCTGACTGCAGGGGAACCTCTTTCTTCGCTGCCCGCCGGGAGAATAATTCTGCGAGGGCGCGAGCTCCGAAACGCTGGGAAGTTCCCCCCGCCATTTCAATCCAGGGGGAATCAAGCAATAGGCCTGCCACCTGATCCCGGTGCCGGTTCACCCAATAGGCCGCCGTCAGTCCCCCGGTAGAGTGACCGGCCAGCACTAACGGCAAATCTGGATGTTCCTCTCGCATGACCTCTAGCGCGGCGTAAATATCTAGGTCATAGGAAAGCAGGTCTTCAGTCCAGCCAAATGTCTGCCATTTACGCAGCGAACGCCCATATTTGCAGAGGTCAATCGCATAAAAGGCTCCTCCCGCTACGGAGATATGGCGCGCCAGTTCCCGCTGGAAAAAGTAATCATTCCAACCATGAATAAATAGACAGGTAAAGAAGGGTTCCGCGGGGGTATTTGAAATCGCCCAGGGATCGTCCTCGGGAAGATGCCGCACCAAGGTGGCACACAGTTCGCCCTCATCATCGCGAGGTAACTCTAGCGTGCGCGTCTCAAATCCCGGCCCTAAAATATCTGGTACCCACCGACCTACCGGGGCGGGTACCGCCGGAGGCTGGGTTGGTAAAGACGCGGCAGATGAACTCCCTTTCCCCATTTTCGTCTCCTAGTGACCGTGTTTTCCCTCGTGGGAAGGCGCATGACGTTCAATCTCTGCGTTAACTTCCGCAATGGCTTCCGCTAAAGTGGGCCCTTCCAGATTTCCAATCCGGAATGCTTCCCAGGCATCCAGGTCGCTATTTCCCCCGATCTGCTCAAACACTGCCTGAACCTGATCGGTGAGCTGCCCGTCTCCCGGGTCAATCACGCCCTCTTCCTTCAGGAGGGCTTCGCAAATCCGTCCGCGATCATCCGACCATAGCAAGACGGCATCTTGACCGACCAGCGAGGAAATAGAACGCAATCCTTCGGCATCTTTTTGCAGCAGCTCAGGGGCAGCGAAACTGGCAGCAGCAGCTGCCTCGTCTGCGGTTTCGACTGAAGATTCCTGCTCTACCTCTTCAGCTTCTCCGGCGGGATTTTCCTGCTCTGCCACCGGTTCTTCCTCCGGATTTTCCTGCTGAGGTGTCGCGCTTTCCGCGGCGGGAACTGGTGATTGTGCAGCTTCAGCCGGTGCTTGCTCCTGCTCAGATGGAGACGCTTCCTCAGAAATATTCTCGGGAGCGGGCGCCGCGGCTGGTGCAGGAGGGGCGGGCGGTACCGGCGAAACCTGCGCTTGCTCTAGCGCAGACTCGTCATCTACATGCCAAGAAATCTGCGGAGCCGGAGCCCGATGTCCGCCAATTTGCGGGCGCGAGTAGCTAAGGGAACTAGAGGTAAGCTGCGCAACTTCCAAGAAACGACGGCCATTAGACATCTGACGGGAAGAAATTTGGTGAATCTCTATTCCGGAGGCGAACAGTACCCCCAGTGCGGAGTAACAGCCTTCATCAATTTCCCCTACTACCAGGAATAACCGTGGCCCAGGTTGGGTGTTAGGCGGCATCGCCTCCCGGAATTCCGCCCAACCGGTTTGGAAAGCTTGCACTCCTCCCGGATATTGGCTGGCTAAATCCATCCATCCCAGTCCGGAAACCTGTCCCAGCCGAGAAATCGCCGCCACCAAGCTCACCGGATCGAGACGCGAAAGCACTTCCACCGAAACTACTTGTCCAGAGGCATCTAACGCAGTTAAAGAATGCGGGCCGGTTGCAGATTCTCCGTCATCCCCTGCCCAAGCGACCGGGAAAAGGGGACGGTCAATTACCTCCAGTACCTGTGAGCGAATGGATTCGAGCACATCCATCTCTAAACCATGCCCCACTGGGGTACCAAACTGTGCCGGTATTAGGCGGCCGGATTCCAGTTCAAAAAGTGCCATCGATTCACCGTTCCCTGCTTTTCCTACAGATGTTTATTCCATTGTGTCACGGATACCCGTCAAGGCGCCGGTTTTAGCGCCGATGGCGGTGTTAAGGATTATTTTTTCGTGCAGCTATCCGGATTAGCCAGCAATTCCGCTAAGTGCACTCCGCCCCGGCCAGCCAAAGTTTCGGCCTGGGTGCGGCAAGAGAAACCATCCGCCAAGAAAACCGCGTCCGGATCGGCTTTTAAGGCTGGTAAGAGGGCGTGTTCCGCCACAGTCAGCGACATTTGCCTATGGGCGGCTTCCATCCCGAAGTTACCGGCCATCCCGCAGCATCCTTGTAGTTCCACTACCTTGGCGCCAGTTTTCTCCAGTAAAGCGCGATCGGCTTCCCAACCCATCACCGAATAGTGGTGACAGTGGGGCTGCGCCACCACATTCACCCCGGTCAAGTCAGGTAACTGCAGTTCAGGACAGTTCTCGTTAATGAATTCGGCGAGGGTAAAGGTAGATTCGCTGACCATCAAAGCCCGCGGATCTGCGGGGAGCAAGTCTAGGAGGTCATCGCGAAGTACCGCAGTACAAGAGGGTTCTATTCCCACGATGGGGATGCCGTTGGCGGCCGGAGGCGCCAGGCGAGCCAATAAATTTTCTATGTGGCGTCGTGCCCCTTTCAGCTGCCCGGTAGTAATCCAGGTCAGGCCGCAACAAGCATCTGGGGGCGCTAAAAACACCTGCCAACCCGCCTCAGTAAGTAACTTAATCGCGGCTTTCACCCCGCGTTGATCTAGTCCCCGCGAAAAAGAATCCGCCCAGACAACCACAGATTTAGAGGTTGAAAGCGCCGCTTGGCGGGTTTGTTTTCCAGCTTTAGCAGCAATTTCTTTATCCGCTACCACTCCGGGCTTTGGGGAATAATCCTGCCCCCAGGGGGAACCCTCAGATTTGTTCGGCCACAGTTGGTGGCTCTGATATTGACTCTCTAACGAGCGAGTCGCAAAACGAGGAAGCGCACGCTCCGTATCTAAGTGGAGCAGCTTTAGCACCGCCTGGACGAGCGGGCGAATCTTGGTGGCCATATTGGTTAGCCGCGCTAGTCCCGGTACCTTTGCCATTAGCCGCAGCCACCGGGGCAACCATCCCAGGGCATAATGCGAGAGCGGGCGAATACGTCCCCGGTAGCGCCGGAACAGGGTTTCGCTGCGCCATTTGGCCATATCTACTCCGGCGGGGCAATCTGCGGAACATGCCTTGCAGGCCAGACATAAATCCAGCACCTGCCATATTTCGGGGTCAGATAATCCGTGAACCAGTCCCCCATTGGTAGCTTCTTGCAAAATGCGCGCCCGGGCGCGAGTAGCGTCCTGTTCGCGGCCACTCGCCTGGAAAGACGGACACATAAAACCGCCGGCACCGCTGTTATCGGCGCGGCATTTGCCGACCCCGGTACAACGATGGAAAGCATCAGTTAGGCTGCCAGCGTCCTCGGAAAAAGCAAAACCCTCCCGGCGGGATTTGAGGGCACGCGCCTGGGTACGCCGTACGTTTTCCTCAACTCCGTCTGGGCCGGCCGGACCGGTCAAAACCCCGGGATTCATCAGATTTTTTGGATCGAATAACGCCTTCACCTGTGCAAATAAATCTACAGCCTGCGGGGAATACATTTTTGGTAGCAGCTGGGATCGCGCCCGACCATCCCCATGTTCTCCGGAAATAGAGCCTCCGTATTTACCGACTAGCTGCGCGGCGGCGAATAAGAAGTCCCGGGATTTACCCAATCCGGCGGCACTCCCCAGCGGCATATTTAGCCGCACATGCACGCATCCGTCCCCGAAATGCCCATACAGCAGTCCGTCCAATTCGAACTTTTCTAGCAGCGTTTGGAAATCCTGCAGGTAGGCAGCCAAATTTTCCGGAGGCACTGCCGCATCCTCCCAACCGGGCCAGGCTTGATCACCCTGGGGAGTACGTCCTCCGAGCCCGGCACCATCTGCACGGATCCTCCAAATGGCAGCCGCATCAGCCCCGGGAGGATAAATCATGACTGCCTCTCCGCTGGCTCCAGAGGCGGCCGCCACCTTCCGCGCCCGCTGCAAAGTGGCGTCCTCATCTAAGCCTTCCCCGCCCACCTCGCACAGTAGCCAGCCGCTACCTTTAGGCAAATCTGGAACTGCGCCTGGGCCTTTATGTCGGCGCACTACTTCCACCAGCCGGGCATCCATACCTTCCACTGCCAGGGGCTTTAAGGGAAGAATCCGCGGCACCGCGGCAGCGGCGGCAATCATATCTGGGAAACCTAAGGCCACCAGTACGGGAGCTTTCGGAAGAGGGACGAGGCGCACGGTCGCCTGGGTAATAACCCCCAGGGTACCTTCGGTTCCAGACAGGAAAGGTGCGAGGGCAGAACCATTTTCGGGCAGTAGATGTTCCAGGGAATAACCAGAAACTTGGCGTCCAAAGCGCCCAAACTCTCTGCGGATAGTAGCTAGATTCGCTGCTACCAGGGATTTTAAACCGGGAATTTGTTGGATTTGTTCGTCAGGTGCAGGCGCGTCTTGCGGAGTTTCTGGCGGGTTTTTCGGGGTCTGCCCGGCGATAATCTCGCGTCCTAAACCGTCGATAAGTCGTAGCTCTAAAACGTTATCGGAGGTGCGACCATAGGCGGTGGCGTGGGGGCCGCAGGCATTATTACCGATCATCCCCCCAATGGTGCAGCGCGAAGAGGTAGAAGGATCCGGACCAAATCGCAACCCATAGGGGGCTGCTGCCTGTTGCAACTGGGCTTGTACTACCCCCGGCTCTACAATCGCGTAGCGATTTTCGGGGTCAATTTTTATGATCCGGTTCAAATGACGCGAATAGTCGATTACTACTCCGGGGCCAATGGCATTTCCCGCACAGGAAGTACCCGCACCCCGGGCAGTCACCGGTACCCGGCATTCCCGGGCTACCTGCAGCAATACCCGCAGGTCATCTTGATCTTTCGGGCAGGCAATAACCTTCGGGGGAATCCGATAGTTCGAAGAATCAGTGGCATAGACGGCGCGGTCAGCGCGAGAATCTAGGACTTCTCCCCGGAATTTTTCGCGCAAGCGCGAGTAAAAGGTGCGGTAGTCACCTGCTCCGATAGCCATAACTCACCTCTCCTTGCTTCTACCCCTGATCTTATCTGTTCCCCGCGTAGCTCCTAAAGCGTGTTCCATTCCCATATTCCTGGAGCAGTGATATTACAGCAGCAGATCTCTCGAAGAACGTTCAAATAGCTTCCATACACCTGAAGTGTCAGAAATAATTATTTCTGACACTTTAGTACGCCAAGGCTGACACTTAGAGTATCTTCCCTGGTAATAACGCTCTCCTAACTGTCAAGGTCATCTCCGGATCCCGAACTGAGCCATTTTTCCCACCCTGGCACTACCCGCCAAACAACCCGGCGACCTTTGCGTCCTCTGCGTAAAAACCCCATCTCTTCCAGAGCGCTCAAGTCGCCATGCCCGCTAGGACGTGACACCCGGAATCTATCAGCTACCATTTGCGCCGTCCACAGTGTTTCTGGCTCTCCCCGAGACTCCAACAAAATATCGATTTGACGATTATTTAAGTCGGCGCGATCTTTCAACCCTTCTTTAATCTCTGCCGCCTGTCGACGGTCATCCGCTAGATATTTCTCCAGATGCTCCACTGCTCTTCGGAGGATTTTCAGCTGGTAAATAAGAAAATAGGTCAGATCGCCGCCATCATATTCCACATTCAGAAATGCGCGCGCATACTGAGCGGGCGCCTCCTTTAGCAGCGCCGATACTACTAAGAACCTGGCCGCAGGAAAACCCGCTTTCAGCAGCATCCAGTAAAACAGAGAACGCGCAGTTCTACCGTTGCCATCTGCGAAATAGTGATCGTACCCCACCATAAAATGTACGACCATCGCCTTTAACAAGGGGTGCATCCACGGCTCAGGCTCATTTATGAAATCACAAAGCGCTTCCATACGGGCAGGCAACTCCCTTGCCGGTGGCGGAACGTAAATAATCTGTTCCGAGTCGCCAAATATCTTTACCCGATCGTTTTGGTCAGACTGTATCTTTCCCACATCGCTTTCTACGTCTAACGTCCCCTCCGTTACCGTACGATGCAGTTCTTTAATAAAATCCGGGGTAGCTTTAACCCCCAGCAAGTCCTGGAGGTTCTCCATTGCCAAATAGTTATTAACTATCATTCGTTCACTTAAATCTCGTGGCTCCCGGTTTTGCTCCAGTAACTGTCTGGCAACCCTCCGCGAGGTAGATGCTCCCTCTAACTGGGCAGAGTAAATAGCTTCGTCCGTTAATCCGTTGTAAATAAACTTGTGGCGTTGGTACGCAGATATGGTCGTATCCAAACTGGATAACTTCTGGCTTAAAAAGTAGCATTCCCTAGAAATCATAGGTGGCAGGCAATACCAGAAAGGCTCTCCCGACTGCTGCTTCAGGGAGACCGGAATCGCGTTGTTTACCCTTTGCAACCGGACAATCCCCCACCATTGCGAAATAGTTAAACCCGCCGGAGGGATTTGGTGCCTAAATTTATCCCAAGGATCATAGGACTCAAGCGTACTTTGTCTTAGGACTGAAGCCAGATTGCCCCCGAGGACTTTTGAAGCGCTAATAAACTCCTCAAAATAGTCAGGTGGGGTCGCAGGAGTTTTCATTTCTCTACCTTAGCAAACAAAGTGTCAGAATTATTTATTTCTGACACTTTAGGCGGTTAAGGCTGACACTCATAGCATTTACCCAGGTAGATGTCACCGTTCAACTGTCAGCGCAGGTCTCTGGCTTGCCAGAGATAAAGCCAAAGTGAGCAGACATAGAAAATACGCGAAAATTCGATAGACGGGCACTGCCTTAAAAATACCCAGGAACTCTAACGCTACCAGGCAGTAGCCATAGATCGCTGCCCAAAAAATAAATATTGTCCAGTCTTTGGATTCCTTAAAAGTCAGGTGAGTTTTCTTAGTTACTACCTGCCGCAGCGAAATTACGAAAATAAATCCCCAGAGCGCCAGGAAGGCTAGCGGGGCAAACCACTCATCGGTTAATTGATTGAGTTTTAAGGACGCGGCGGAGGCGATTCCTACAAAAGCCACGCCTGCTAGGCCGATAGCTAGGGTAGCCACGGCGATTAATGGTTTAGACCTTGGCCGGGACTGACGCTGCCAAAAACGCTGATTTAAATAGACGATCATTGGGGTTTCAAAGAGGTATCCCAAGAAGTTCACCCAGATTACACTCATGAACATATGGTGGTTGATGGCCAGAGTAATTGGGCGTCCTTCCCAAATCCAAAATCCCCCGTTTAGCCTGATCGCCGCCACATCCAGGAGAAGATCCATTGAAACCACTAGCCAGCCCGCGAGCAGTGCCGTCAACCCTCGCGATAACCCGATTTTTTTCGCAAGTCTAAGCGCCGCAACTGCTACTCCACCCCACATTAGTCCCCCAAAGAAAGGGAACTGGTTGGGAGCCCAACCAATGCTAATAAAATACTGTGAACTGTAGTGATAGATTCCGGTCAGCCAAACTGCCAGCATTTCGAGGGCGAAACCTGCCAGCGTCGCTGAGAAAAACAGGCTCAACTCATCCCAGTTTTTCTTTCTTACGATGTCGATAATCAGCGCTGTCGTAAGCAAGTAGCAGATAATTTCGAAGCTGTTAATCCAATTCACCATGCCCACCTCCTAAAACGAGTCTAAAGAAAAACTCCCACCACAGTATTGTTCCCACCCATCTTTGCTACGGTTCTCCCGCATATCGGGTTGGGGGGAAAAACGGGGCGATCTCGCTCCTAACTGCGCCGACCAAAATGAAATAAGGGGGTCGGCGGGATTATCCCGCCGACCCCCAGGGGTGCTATGAAAATAGCTTAGGGTGCGACTGCCCAGCAGCCCTGCCGGTCAAGGCAGGAAGGCCAGGTGCCACCCGGAATACCTATTAAGCAGTAGCGTCCTCTCCGGATCCTTCAATATTCTCCAACGCCACCACGCGACCAGCCTCCAGACGTGCCACTGCCACCCGGAAAGGCGAGCAAGAAACGTAGTTCAAACCGGTCTTGTGGAAGAAGTGGATAGATTCCGGATCGCCACCATGCTCACCACAAATACCCAGTTTAATTCCCGGGTTAGTGGAACGACCACGTGTTACCCCTTCTTTAACCAGGCGACCCACACCGTGAGTGTCGATGGTTTCAAATGGGGAAGTGCCAAACACGCCCTCTTCAATGTACTCGGGGAAGAATACGCCCTCGCAGTCATCGCGGGAGAATCCCCAGGTAGTTTGGGTTAGATCGTTGGTGCCGAAGCTGAAGAAGTCCGCTTCTTTTGCCAAAGATTCGGCGGTAATCGCCGCGCGCGGCAACTCGATCATGCAGCCAATCGGGATTTCCAAATTGACCCGGGCGGCTCCACACACCTCACCAATAACTTTTTCGGCACGGCTGCGGATCAGACCCAACTCGGTAATCGAGCCTACCAGCGGAACCATAATCTCTGGACGGGGATCTAATCCCTTCTTCTTGAGGGCGGCCGCGGCACTTACCAGGGAGCGAATCTGCATTTCAAACAGACCGGGCATCCAAATTCCCAAACGCACCCCGCGCAAGCCCAACATCGGGTTGGCCTCATGCATCCGGCGCACTGCGGCTAGCATCCGCTGATCTTCCGGGTTAACCGTCCCCTGCGCTTTCTGCACTGCCACCTTAACTTCCAGGCTGGTCAAATCCGGCAAGAACTCGTGCAAAGGCGGATCGATCAGACGAACCGTCATCGGCTTGCCATCCATAACCCGCAGCATTTCCGAGAAGTCCTTCTCCTGCAGCTCCCCTAGCCGCTCGAGGGCATTCAGGCGATCCTTAGAACCTTCACCAGATAAAATCGCGTGTTCCACCAGCGGGCGACGATCACCCAAGAACATATGCTCCGTACGGCAGAGCCCAATACCGGTAGCTCCGAACTCCACAGCCAACTTGGCATCCTGCGGGTTATCCGCATTGGCGCGCACCTGCAATCTTGCCCGCGCATCTGCCAGCTCCATCATGCGATCAACGCAACGTACCAGATCTTTCAGATCTGCATCATCGCCACAGGCCTCCAGCCCGGCCTCTAAACCAGCTTCCAGGTAGGTGGTTACCGGAGAATCTTGAACCGGAACGTCACCCTCGAATACCTCTCCAGTAGCACCATCAATCGCGATCACATCGCCCTCATGGAAAACCTTGCCGTCCACTTTCAAAGTGCCAGCTTCCGGATCAATCTCCAAGGCCTCAGCTCCACACACACACAGGTCTTACCCATACCGCGCGCAACCACGGCCGCGTGAGAAGTTTTACCGCCACGGGCAGTCAAAACGCCCTCGGCAGCCACCATGCCTGCCAGGTCATCAGGATTCGTTTCCCGACGCACCAAAATGCAAGATTTACCGGCATCCTTAGCTGCTTCCGCCTGCTCATTATTGAAAGCAATCCCGCCGACAGCAGCCCCCGGAGAAGCCGCCATGCCGGTAGTTAACCGCACCCGGTCAGAATCCAAGTCAAACTGGGGGAACATCAATTGAGTGAGCTGTTCGCCGCTGACGCGCTCTAGCATCTGATCCTTGGTGATCAGCCGTTCCTCGTTAAGCTGGACAGCAATCCGGAAAGCTGCTGCTGCCGTACGCTTACCCACCCGGGTCTGCAGCATCCACAGCTTGCCTTTTTCAATGGTGTATTCGATATCGCACATATCCTGGTAGTGAGTTTCCAGGCGGCGCATAATCTTGATTAATTCCTTGTATACCGGCTCATTTACCGTCTTCAAATGGGACAACGGTTCCGTGTTACGGATACCCGCCACCACGTCCTCGCCCTGAGCGTTCATCAGGAAATCGCCATAAACACCAGATTTACCGGTGGAAGGATCCCGGGTGAAGGCCACACCGGTACCCGAATCGTCACCCATATTTCCGAAAACCATGGTGCAGATGTTCACCGCAGTCCCCAGCGAGTTCGGAATCCGTTCGCGGCGACGGTAAATCGCAGCCCGCTCCGTATTCCAAGAACGGAAGACTGCCTCCACTGCCATATCCATCTGGGTACGCGGATCCTGCGGGAAATCACTGCCGGTTTGTTCTTTAACAATCTGCTTGAACTGTGCCGTCAGATCCTGCAAGTTTTCGGCCGTCAGATCCACGTCAGCGCTGGCGCCAACTTTTTCTTTCATGGTATCCAGGGCATCAGCAAACAGGTCGCCATCGATACCCAAAACGGTCTTACCAAACATTTGCACCAGGCGGCGATAAGAGTCCCAAGCAAAACGCTCCGATCCCGACATTTTCGCCAGTCCGGCTACCGAACGGTCATTCAGCCCCACGTTGAGGACGGTTTCCATCATGCCCGGCATCGAGAACTTCGCACCCGAACGTACTGATACCAGCAGCGGTTCCTCTTCATCTCCCAGGGTGCGCCCTATCTGATCTTCTACCTCGCGCAACGCCTTGGTAACTTCCGGAACCAAATTTTCCGGAACCTCGTTATGTTTGAGGTATGCCCGACAAGCATCGGTAGTAATCGTAAAACCGGGGGGAACGGGCAAACCCAGATTAGTCATCTCCGCCAGGTTGGCACCCTTGCCACCCAACAGATCCTTCATATCCTTGTTGCCTTCGGCGAACGTGTAGACGTACTTTGCCATAGGTTAATGGCCTCCATGTTGAATTTCGATTGCGCTATAAAGCGATACTTCCGTTCCCAATCTTAACAGGTAGCAGCGCGACCCTAGGTCTTGGGTCCCGAAACTGAAACTCCGTCTCCGCTTTCTGCTCAAATTCCGCTCGCTGCAACCAGATTTTTCGGTAATTTTCGCGGATACTACCCTACTCATGCCTCACTAATCGCCGCTTCAACAGCGAGGCTGTAAATCTAACTGTACGCATCGCTTAAACTATTGAATGTGTCAGAGTATCCCCCTAGGAGGCAGCGCCTGCAGTCTCGAGCCAGCCGTTCACGTCGGCGCTCGGACTGGAATTTACTTATTCGCGCCTCCTCGCTTGCGATTGCACTGACTATTACCTTTATTCTGATCATTTCCGCAATGCCGCGAGCTCCGAAGCAGGTAGAGGCCGAGCAGACCGCGCCCACGTTACAGTGGACCGCGGTTCCTAGGGTTAACCCCAAACAGCAAGCTAAAGAGCCGGCCATCGCCTTAGAGGTAAAAGGAGAGTTACCGGGGGGAGAAAGTTCCCAGGACGTACCCCATTCGGCGGCCGGTACTACCTCGGTAGTACCTGGCACCTGGCAAGGTCGCGGCACCGGGAAAGTCTATTTTTATCGGGTAGAAGTGGAAAACGGGCTGCCCGTCAACGGTGAAACTGCGGCAAAAAGCATTCATGCTATCTTGAATGATCCTCGCGGATGGGGCGGAAAACAGGGCGAAATCTCTTTTACCCGCACCGATGGGCAGGCTGATTTTCGGATAGTTATTGCCAGCCCCGCCCTTACTGACCGGCTGTGTGCCCCGCTGACCACCAACGGGGTTTCTAACTGCCGCAATGGCGACAATGTGGTGCTCAATGCCCACCGTTGGATCGGAGGAGCCAAGATGTGGTTCCAAAAAGGTAAAACCATGACTGATTACCGGATCTACGAAGTTTCCCACGAAACCGGGCATTGGCTGGGACACGGGCATCTGTTCTGCCCGCAACCGGGAGGCCTGGCTCCGGTAATGCAACAACAAAGCGCAGATGGTGGGGAAAATCTGGGTTGTATTCCCAATGGATGGGCAAACCCCTAATCCCCCTGGCAACAACTTATTTTCAGGTCGTTTCCAGGACTACTTCAGGGCGGCGTGAGACAATCCCCGCATGAGTATCTTATTGACGATTGGTTTTCTTCTTTGCGGAGCAGCGTTAGTGTTCCTGGTAGCTCGCAGCGTCCGCGCTTTGAACGCCCGCGACCGTGCTCGTAAAACCCATTTCGAACAAGAAATCGGCAGCGTAGACAATCTGTTGGCCTCCTCGCTAGCTGACCGCGATAAGCTCCGGCAGATGCGGGATCAAGGACGCCTGCAACGCTGGGACGCAATCCGGGACGTAATGCGGCAAGAGGGCGTACCCGAAGAGGTAGCGACCGAGTTCATTGACCGCCTCTAGGCAATACGATCAACTAAGGTGTTCGCAAACTTTTCGAGCGCCGCTTTAACTTCGTTATCTTCTAGGAAAGCAATCGCTGCTTTCGCGTCCTCACACCAAGAGAAAGCTAGTTGCCGGGTACGTTCCAGCACTGAATGTGCCCGCAACATCTGCACTACCCGCTCCAGTGCCGCGTCCTCGCTAACCAAAGCGCCCCGGCTAAGTTCGGCCAATATCTTTTGCCCGTCCTCATCAAGCACCCCGCGCGCCGCATCTTGGCGCAGCAGCAAGATCGGCATGGTGTCTACTCCCTCGCGCAGATCCGTTCCCGGAGTTTTTCCGGAATCGGCACTGTCAGAGGACAGATCGATAACATCATCTGCCAGTTGGAAGGCAACCCCAATCTTTTCGCCGAACTGGATAACCGCATTAGTCACGGCCTCGGGAGCCCCGGAAAGCTCTGCCCCAAAGCGCGCCGACTGCGCTACCAAAGAACCAGTCTTATCTGCCAGCACCTGGATGTAGAACTCCACCGGATCTTGACCCGCTTCCGGACCGAAAGTCTCGTTCAACTGCCCGCGGCATAAACGATCAAAGGTTACCGCATGCTGCAACACCGCTTCCGGCCCTAGCGTGGCAACCATTTGCGAGGCACGAGCAAAGACTAAGTCACCTGCCAGTACCGCGCGGTTATTGCCCCACACGCGCTGAACTGCGTTCACCCCGCGCCGCGTAGGCGCCGAGTCCATTACGTCATCGTGGTACAAAGTAGCCAGATGGGTAAGCTCGACCACTACGCAGGCACGTAGAACCTCCTCGGAGGAAGGACGCTGCCCCAGATGGGAGCAAAGCAGCACCAAACCGGGACGCATCCTTTTGCCACCGGCTTTCGCCAAGTGTCCGACAATATCGTCGAGCACGCCCCGGTCATCTGATAGCACCTGGGTCAGGCGATCCTCCACCTGAACCAAGCCATCAGAAATCTGATCTTCTAGCTCGTCGATACGCTGCTGGGACAAGTTACTCACGGGATAACAATAGCGGTGTTTTGTAGAATATCGAGAACTGAACCCGGGAGAATCCCCAGCAGCACCGTCAAGAGAGCACAAATCCCAATCGCCACATAAGTGATCTCAGCATGGGGAGCAACCGTGGTATTTTCTGCCACCGGATCTAGGAACATGATTTTACCTAGACGGAAATAGTAGAAGGCAGTAATCGCAGAAGCAATCACCGCGCAAATAACCAACGCAGTTGCCCCTCCTTGTACACCAGCACTAAATGCCAGGAATTTACCCACGAATCCCGCAGTCAGTGGGATCCCGGCGAAGGACAGCAAGAAGAGCATCATGCATCCTGCTAGCACCGGATGGGTTTTCCCGAAACCAGCCCAAGCGGACATGGAATGTTGCTCCGCAGTAGCGACCCCGTCCTCGTTACTAACCCGAACCAGGTAGATGATCGCGAATGCCCCAATGGTGGCTACCCCATAGGTAAGCAGGTAGAACAGGACTGCCCCATTCGCGTTAAGCGCGCCCTTAGTGAAGGCAATCAAGATGAAACCGGCATGCGCAATAGACGAGTACGCCAGCATCCGTTTGATATTGTCTTGCACTAGACCGAAGAAGGTACCGACCGCCATGGTCAAAATCGCCACCGTCCACAAGAACGGCTTGAAGTTGGCTTCGAACTGCACCACCACGGTAGAGAAGAAGCGCAACATTGCTAGGAACGCCGCTGCTTTTACTCCCGCAGCCATAAAACCAGTTACCGGCGTAGGCGCCCCTTGATATACATCCGGGGTCCAAGCGTGGAAGGGAGCCGCGCCAATCTTGAAGAGTAAGCCCACCATCATCAGGGCGGCACCCGTCATCAGCAGCGCCGGGGAGGCTACCCGGTAGGGAATCGCTAGCGCCAGTTGATCCAGCAGCAGCGACCCGGAGTAGCCGTATAGCAAAGACATGCCCATGAGCATGAACCCGGAGGCGAAGGCTCCCAGCACGAAATACTTAAGAGCAGCTTCCTGGCTGAGGAGGCGGCGGTAGCGCGCCATGGCACTCATCGCATACAGGGGCAGCGAAATGATCTCTAGAGCCACAAACAGAGTCAGCATCGAGTTCGCCATGGGGAAGATCATCATTCCCCCCAGGGAGAATAGGCTCAGTGGCAAGACCTCACTGCGCTGATAGCCACGCCTTTCAGTCTGTTCTTCCTGGAAAGAACCGGGAATATCCGAGGGCTGTCCCGCGAAAGCAGAAACCCGGTTGCCAGTACGATCAATCATCGGCAGTAGCGCCAGCAATCCCACAATCAGCATCAACAGTTGGGAGAACATGGAGAATCCATCTACGATTAGCTCTCCGCGTACGAGCCGTTGCCCGCTTTGCAGATCGAAGGCTCCAAAAGAGGGCGCAAAGGCCAGCAGGGCAATGGCAACCACGGCGATTGACCAGGTGCATTGCACGCCCCAACGCTGTTTTGCGGGTACGAATGCCTCTAGCAGAATCCCGATGATTGCCCCAAAAAGCACCACCAATACCGGAGCCATTAGCGCCCAGTTAAAACCTAGCTCGCTAAAGTTATTAATCACGGTAGCGTTCGTTAAGCTCACTTTCCGGTCCCTTCTACTTGAAAAGCCACATCCTGGGTGACAATCACCTTTTGGGCAACCTGTGACATCGGATCAACCAAGGGTTGCGGATGCAGACCAATCACCAGCATCAGCACAATCAGCGGGGCAGCCACTCCCCAACGTTCCCGGTTATCTAAATCTTTAATCGACTTACGATGTTCCGGAGCCTTGCCGGTGAAAATCTTTTGGTAAGGCAAGAGCACATAAAGCGCGCCCGCCACTACGCCCACCAGGCAGAGCGCTGCTGCCCACTGGTAGAGCCGGAAGGTACCAATCAGTACCATCAGCTCCGGTACGAACCCAGACAGACCGGGTAATGCGATGGCTGCTAACCCGGAGATTAAGAAGGTTCCGGCAATCAGCGGAGTCACCCGTTGCATACCGCCGTAAGCCTCAATGTCTTGGCTATGTCCCCGCTCGGTGAGGAACCCACCAATCAGGAACATACCGGCGATGGACAGGCCGTGAGCCACCATATAAACCATGGCACCAGCCAGCGCCACCGTGTTGCCAACATAGATGCCCAGCACCATCAGACCAAAGTGGGCTACCGAGGTGAAGGAGATCAGGCGCATTAAATCCTTTTGCGCCAGAGCCGCCAGCGAACCCCAGATTACGGAGATCACCGCCAGGATAATGAAAGCTAAGGCGGCTCGCTGGGAGGCATTCGGGAAGATGGTCAAACACAAAGTGATCATCCCGAAAGTACCGATTTTATCCAGGATTCCTACCAGCAGAGCGGAGGTTCCCGGACGGGCATTCTCGGCAGTGTCTGCTAGCCAGGTGTGTACCGGAACCATCGGCGCCTTGACCGCAAACGCGATGAAGAAACTGATCATCAGCGCCATTTCTACCCCGGGACTAGCTTGCAGCTTTCCGGCCAAGTTCTCAATGAGGTAAAGACCAGCATGCTGCTCGTTAGAGGCAGCGGCCAGCGGAGAATAAACGTAGATTCCCACGATTCCGATTAGCATGACCAGGCCGCCTGCCAGCGAATACAGCAGGAACTTCATCGCGGCAGCTTTCCGTTTCGCCCCATTACCGTAGCGCCCAATCAGGAAGAACATGGGCACTAGCATGGCTTCAAACGCCAGGTAGAACACGAATACGTCGCGAGCCGCAAAAATCAGCATCATGAACGCCAGGGTGGCTAAGGTTAGTCCCACGTAGCCGGCATCATCGTAAGGTTTGTTCTCACCCTCGAGGTCACGTGCCGAAGCGATCAGCACGATCAAAGTGAGTAGTGCTGAAAGTACTAGCATCGCGAGTCCGAGGCCGTTTACTCCCAGCGCCCAAGAAACTCCCAGGGCGCGAATCCAACTGTGGGTTTCTGCGAACTGGTAGGCAGCCGCTTTACCGTAGTCAAAATTCAGTGCCAAGTAGATGGTGCCTAGCAAAACCAAGGCCGATACTGCCAGGCCGATCTGACGCGCGGCAATCCGAGTAGGCTTTATCAGCCACAGCGCCAAAGCCGCCAGCGCCGGTAGCACTACCAGCAGCGTTAGCATTGGGAAAGTTGAGTTCAAGACTGTAATTTCCATTTATCTTTTCCTCCTGCCCCTAAACCAATTGGCTTCCGACAACTAGGACCAGGGCTAAAAGCACACCGCCCAGAATGTAACTGGCGTATGCACGAATGTAGCCATTTTGCACATGGCTCAAGGCACGTCCCAGAGCCTGGGCGCACCAGGCGATACCGCGAACGATGCCATCGATTAGGCCACGGTCAGCGCCTCCCACCCCGAAGGTGAGTAGTTGTGCCGGTAGCATGGCGACCGACTCGTTAACGGTGTCCTGATAAAGATCCACTCGGGCTGCCTCCACCAGGGCGTTGGAGGCCGGAGCCACTTTCGGTACCGGCTTGCGCACGTACATTACGAATGCCAAGGCCAGCCCGCAAAGTACCAGGATCAAGGTGATTACCGAAATCGCAGCGTGTGACAGCACGGAAACCGTAGCGCTTTCCGTAGCAGCTGCAGTGCCGGTAACTGGCTCTAACCACTGGGTGAACTTTTCGGTGAAGCCCAAGACCATCCCCATAGCCAGGGAGAACACTGATAACACTACGATCGGTCCATTCATGAGCCAAGACGCTTCGTGCGGATGTACCTCGCTGCCGCCGTCAAACTCGGTCGTCCAGCGCTTTTCTCCATGGAAAATCATAAAGAACAGTCGCGACATATAGAACGAAGTGATTCCCGCGCCCACCATGGCCACCAATCCGAAGATCCAGGCTCCGGTGGTTCCAAATGCCGCAGTGTTAAAGGCGGCAGCGATAATCGGTTCTTTGGAGAAGAAACCCGAGAACGGGGGAATCCCCAAGATCGCCAACCAGGCGATACCGAAACAGATCCAAGAAACCTTCATCACCGTTCGCAAAGCACCGAAGCGGCGCATATCTACCTGCTCGTTCATCGCGTGCATGACCGAGCCGGCTCCCAGGAACAACTGGGCTTTGAAGAATCCGTGTACGAACAGGTGGAAGATAGCCAAGGTCCAGCCGATGGGCCCCAAACCGGCACCCAACATCATGTACCCGATCTGGGACATGGTGGAGGCGGCCAGTACCTTCTTCATATCGTCCTTGGCGCAGCCCACGATCGCTCCGAACAGCAAGGTAATCGCTCCGACGATTGCCACACAGAGCTGGGCAGTCGGGGAGGCCACGAAGATATCGCCGGAACGCACAATCAAGTACACACCGGCGGTAACCATCGTGGCCGCGTGGATAAGGGCTGACACCGGGGTGGGGCCAGCCATAGCGTCACCCAGCCAGGCTTGTAGCGGGAACTGCGCAGATTTACCACAAGCAGCCAGTAGCAAGAACAGGCCGATGGCGGTTGCCCAGCCGCCGGTCATATCTCCAGAGCGCGAGGCTCCCAGCACATTGACGAACTTCATGGAGTTGAATTCCGCGTACATGGACATCATGGCCAGCAGCAGACCCAGATCACCGACACGGTTCATCACGAAGGCTTTCTTGGCGGCTACCGCATTGGGCAGTTCGTGATTCCAGAAGCCAATCAAGAGGTAGGATGCCAGGCCGACGCCCTCCCAACCAAAGAACAAAGCCACATAGGAATCCGAGAGCACCAGGGTGAGCATCGAGGCCACGAAGAAGTTCAGGTAAGCGAAGAAACGCCGCCGGTCCGGGTCGTGTTCCATATAGGCCACGGAGTAGACGTGGATCAAGGAACCCACAAACGTAACCAGCAGTACGAAAGTCATCGAGAGCGGATCCAGGAGCAGATTCCAGGAAAGCTCAACCGCTTCATTTCCGCTACCGGCCTTAAACCAGGTAAACACCGGAGCTAAGATAGATCTTTCTGCTGGTGCCTGCCCGATCATTTGGCAGAAAATAATAAATCCCAGCAGGAAGGAACTCCAGGAGGCAGCAACTGCCAACCAGTGTCCCCATTTATCGGTCGCCCGGCCACATACCAACAGAAAACCGGAAGTTAACAAGGGAATCGCCACCATCAGCCAGGCGTATTCCGCTAGTCCCGTAGCCGACACATTTGCCATTTGCTCTGCCGCGGTATTTAGCAACAACGAGTTCATTAGTTTCTATACCCCCTAGCGTCCCATCAAACGCACTTCATCGACCGAGGTCGAACGACGCGTCCTGAAGATCGAGACGATGATCGCCAGGCCAACCACCACTTCCGCAGCGGCTACCACCATGACGAAGAAGGCCATCACTTGCCCTTCAATGTTCTGATGCATATTCGAGAAAGTCACCAGCATCAAGTTACAGGAGTTCAGCATCAGTTCCACTCCCATCAGCGCGATTACCGCCGAGTGACGGGTCAATACAATTACTGCGCCGATGAAGAAGAGAATGACTGCCAATACTAGATATGAAGTCAAAGACATTATTCACTGACCTCCGTTTCTGAGGCATCAAGGTTGGATGCTGGCGAGGGATCGCTGGGAGGCGCTCCCTCAATCTTGGGGGTGATCACCCGGGTCTTAGGGGCGTTCAAACCGCTAGGCGCATCGGAGCCTGCCATTCCCCAGGCTCCAGATTTAGTGACCGCTTGCGAAGCCTCTGTAGAGTGAACTCCTTGCGCGGGCCTATCCCCGAGGTCGGC
>OKIM01000122.1_pt1 | contig 27444 bp, 21 predicted proteins | sample 1612191 | NCBI WGS metagenome assembly OKIM01 (sample SAMN04436781, study PRJEB24849) | human gut metagenome | biome: human gut; feature: NICU; material: stool | host: Homo sapiens | place: USA: Saint Louis, MO | collected 2011-03-31 | reverse complement strand
ATCGCTATGATCTGCTGATCCTTGACGGAGAAGCAACCAAGATTTCCGGTATTTCGGTAGCGAAAACCCTGCATGATGAAGAAGAAAATCTTCCTCCTATCCTGGTTTTGACTGCCCGGCAGCAAGATGAATGGCTCGTCGGTTGGGCGGGAGCCAAATCGGTAGAGCGCCCGCTGACCCCTCTCAAACTACAAGAGGCTGTCGCGGGGGCGCTGCGTTAACCGAAAAGGTACCGCTGGGGCAGCTAGTAGGAACTAGTACCCTAGACTCCGCTAGTGCCTGAAAGAAAACGGTTTTTGGGCTTCCGCCAGCTTTTGCCGCAGCCGGGTGCGGGATAGCATTCCCGGCACTGGGCATGCCAGCGCCGTCGAATCTGCTATTTGCACAACCCGGGTTCCGGGCTGGTAAAGCTGCTGTGCCAAAATATGCAGCTGTTCCCATAAGATTCCTTCGGCGAGAAAGCGCGGGGCAGTAACCGGGAAAACTTCTGCTAAAGTCGCAACAGTTTTCTCTATCGCAATTTTTGGAGCGTTGGCGCCGGTAAATGCGGTTCCTACTATTTTTCCATAGGCGAGGGCGAGATAAACCCAGCCTCCCCGGGGCGCTGGCAGGGCAAAAATAAGTTTTTCCGCCGCCAGTAGCGGGGATAATAGTTCTCGCTCGCATCCTGCCCGCAACAGGGCGGCAAGTTGTTCGCGAATCACGGCGGCCTGCTCGTATTCTTGCCTGTCCGCCAAGTCTTCAACTTTTTCTAGCAAGCTAGTTACCGCCTTTTGCTCAGCTTCGGCTCTATTGGCGGCAATCAGCTGGCAGTGTCGGCGGTAGCTTTCTTGTTTTCGCAGCTGGCAGGGAGCGCGGCAGGTTCCCAACTGTTCTAAATAGCAGGAAGTCGCGGTTTCACCCGGAGAAATCACCTGGGTACAGGTGCGCAGATTCCACTGCTGTGACAGTACCCGGCGGACTCTTTCGGCACTTTTTCGGGTAGCAAAAGGACCGAGGAAGCGGGAGCTATTTTTTCGCTCAACCCGTTTGGAAAGTTTCAGACGCGGAAAATCTTCATTAGTTAGTTCCAGTAACCAGTACTTATCCGGGCGGGTACTGGCGCGGTTGAAAGGAGGGTTAAGACGAGCGATCAGCTCTAGCTCTTTCAGGCGCGCCAAGAGGACGTGGGGAAAACAAGTATGCTGAATTCGGCGGGCGGCAGCTAGCATCTCCCGCATCTGCCGGCGTTTTTCACTTAAAGTGGTGTAACTGCCTACTCTCGTTCGCAGGTTGGAAGCCGACCCCACGTAGAGCGGTTTTCCCTCTGCGTCCTCAAAAATATAGACTCCCGGGCGCTCGGGCAGATCGGCTCCCAGCACCCGTTTTGCCCTAATCTGCCGGGGAACCTTTTGTAAAACCCGAAAATCTTGCGTGTGGGTTAGCCCCGCTCCTTGTCCCAGGTCTAGTAGCCCCTGCAAGACGGTCACCGTAGCGAGCACATCATCTAGGGCACGGTGGGTGGGTTTTTCGGCGCCAAAATAACCCGCGAGGGTAGCTAGGCGGTGATTGGCAACGAAAGGGCGCGGTAGAAGCAGGCGGGCAATCGCTAAGGTGTCGACGGTGAGCGCAGGCGGGAGCGGAGAACCCAGTTGTTCGGAGGCGCGGCGCAAGAATCCGGTATCGAAACTCGCGTTGTGGGCTACCAGGGCATTTACCGGGGGAGAGTCGGGGTGATCCGCCCTCCAAAATTCAAGAAACCGCGAAAAAACCTCTTCTAGCGGGTCTGCGCTAAGCACCATTGAGTTGGTGATCCCGGTCAGCGCCACGATTCGGGGAGGAATCGGACGGCGGGTTTGCACTAGCGAACGAAAAGTACCGCATAGGCGCCGCTGATAGTAACGCGCCGCAGCTATTTCAGTGATTTCAGCTCCCGGACCCATGCCGGTGGTTTCTAAGTCAACCACCAGGAAGCAACAGTCCGATAACACCGTTCCTAGCTCGGAAAACTCTCCTTGGGGACCGATTTCATTTGCGGACGGTAGCAGGGTGTTTAGGTGGGCGCGTAAAGCGCGGGAGGGCGGACCAAAGAACTGGGCGTTCACACCCTCGCCCCATCATCGTCATCCCATTTATTGGTTAGAGCGCTACGTCCCTTGGGGCGCAGATAGATCAGCAGGGCGCAAAATAACGCTAGATCTAAAAATCCGAGGGCGTGGAGCCATCCCGGTAGGTCAACTCCGGCGATATAGCTGGCTACCCAGGCTATCAGCACTATGATGGTGATCACTAAGATCCGCAGTGCTCCGTGGGGGCGGGGACTGGCAGGCAATTCTGGGGGTTGAAACTGTTCATCCGGCTCGGATAATTCGTAATCTCGCGGCCCAGGGGCAAAAATACCGCTATCATTTAACCTAGAGGTAATATCCAAAAATTCATCATCTACGCGACGTTGACTTGGGTTGCGGCGGCGATGCGCCCCCCACTTCTTGGGGAGTTTCATAGTCGTTAGTCTAGCCGGTCTTTAGGGATCGGTCAGCTAACCCGGGCGGGAAGGAAGCTTACGTGTTTTACCGGATGTTGAAAATATTCTTAGGACCGATTCTAAAGGTCCTTTACCGACCCTGGATCAAAGGAGCCGAGAAGATTCCCGGTACCGGGCCGGCGATTCTGGCTTCGAACCATCTAGCAGTGATTGATTCTTTCTTCTTGCCGCTGATGATCGATCGGGAAGTAGTTTTCGTGGGTAAAGCTGACTATTTCACCGGTAAAGGCCTAAAAGGTGCTTTCGTGAAGTGGTTTATGACCCAGGTGGGCACGATCCCGATTGATCGCTCCGGGGGGAAGAAATCCCAGGCCGCCCTGCAAAAAGGATTAGCGCGCTTGCAATCCGGGGAACTGTTCGGGATCTATCCGGAGGGTACCCGCAGCCCCGATGGCCGGCTTTATCGCGGTAAAACCGGGGTAGCACGGCTATCGCTACGCTCGGGCGCACCGGTGATTCCGGTGGCCATGATTGGCACCAATATCGCCCAGCCGATCGGTACTCGGATTCCGCGTCTACACCGCATCGGAGTGGTTATTGGCGATCCTTTGGACTTTTCTCGCTATCAGGGGATGGAAGATGACCGCTATGTGTTGCGGGCAATCACCGACGAGATCATGTATTCCTTGATGAGCTTATCGGGGCAAGAGTACGTAGATCTGTATGCCGCTGACGTGAAAAATGCGCTCGCTGCTAAGAAAAATAACGAGGACGCTGTGGCCACCGAGCCCAAAGTGGAGGCTCCCGGGGGAAGGCAGGCTCCGCAAACCGAGGTTCCAGAGCCGCCAGAAGATGACGCGTCAGCAGAGGATAATACCGATTCTGCCCCCTCGCAGGAGCAGTAAACAGTTTCGACTCTCAAAAGCAGCAGTTTTAACTAAGCGTATTTAGTTGCGTCTCCAGGCGGAGAACTACTAGCGGTTTACGGGTACCGCCTAGTCTGGCGCGCGCCCGGCCTCTTTCCTTGCTCATATGCGCGAAGCTCTTCGCGTTCTTCAACCTGCTGTGCCTTATCGACTAGACTATTAGCTGACGGAGCCGATAATGGCAAACAACCCTTTTGGAGGAAATATGACGATTAAACGTGTGGCACTGCTAACTGCGGGCGGATTCGCCCCCTGTCTATCATCAGCGGTTGGTGGCTTGATCGAACGTTATACTGAGCTGGCCCCGGAAATTGAAATTATTGCCTACAAGTACGGCTATCACGGGTTGCTGTCTAAGAACTATATTGTGGTGGACGAAGAAGCCCGCAAAAATGCTGGTCTATTGCACAAATTTGGGGGTTCCCCGATTGGTAACTCCCGGGTAAAGCTCACTAACACTAAGGATCTGGTCAAGCGTGGCCTAGTTAAAGAGGGCGCTAACCCGCTAGAGGTAGCGGCAAACCGGCTGGTAGAGGACGGGGTAAATGTGCTGCACACTATCGGTGGCGACGACACTAACACCACCGCGGCAGATTTGGCGCATTACCTGCATGAACACGGCTACGAATTGACCGTGGTGGGGCTACCCAAGACTATTGATAACGACGTTATTCCGGTGCGGCAGTCTCTGGGCGCTTGGACCGCGGCTGATAACGGTGCGCTTTACGCTGAACATGTGATCGCCGAATGCCAGTCCAACCCGCGGGAACTGATTATTCACGAAGTAATGGGACGTAACTGTGGTTATTTGACGGCTGCCACTGCCCGTTCTTACCGCAAACTTTTGGACAAGAAAGAATGGCTGCCCTCGATGGGGCTCACTCGCGAATCTCGCGATATTCACGCCATTTTTGTGCCGGAGGCACATATCGATATCGAGGGCGAGGCTGCTCGCCTGCGCAAGGTAATGGACGAGGTCGGGAACGTTAATATTTTCCTGTCCGAGGGCGCTGGGGTCAGCGAAATCGTGGAGCAGATGGAACAGGCAGGAGAGACGGTTCCGCGCGATCCCTTCGGTCACGTGCAGCTAGACAAGATTAATCCCGGTCAGTGGTTTGCGCGCCAATTTGCCGAGCGGATCGGAGCGGAAAAGGTGATGGTGCAAAAATCCGGTTACTTCTCGCGTGCTTCTGCGGCGGGCGTTGAGGATCTGCGGCTGATCAAGTCGATGACCGATTATGCGGTGCAGTGTGCCCTGGAAGGCAAACCGGGCTTGATCGGGCATGATGAAGAAAACGGCGATGTTTTGAGCTCGATTGCCTTCTCACGGATCAAGGGCGGTAAAGCCTTTGATATTAATACTCCCTGGTTCCAGGACATGATGAAGGAAATCGGGCAGGAAGTAGAGCCTGCCTAAGGTTTAGTTAGTGCTTTTTGCTCGCTCTAGCTGTCGAGTGAATAAGCGCTGATATTCCTGGTGTTTTAAGTTCTTTGGCTCTCGCTGTTAGTCGCAGCGAGAGCCAAAGAAATTTTTGCTGGCAGATCCAGCTGGTGGGTAAGCAACTATTTGCTCCGCATCAACTGCCATAAGAAACAGAAAACATAGACAAGTGGGGAAGACGCTTTCCCCGGGGAATAAGTTCGTTTTGCGGACTTATTCGTCTTAAAATCCAAAACTTACTAGGGTGGGTTTCGTGGACGAGAAAACAACTAGAGCGCTGAACTCGTGGCGGGGTTGCCCGGCAAACCAGCAGCCCAACTACCCAGACCAGGAACAGCTACAAGAAAAGTTAGCTGACCTGCGCACTCGTCCTCCTTTGGTGTTTGCGGGCGAAGTAGATGCCCTGAAAGAACTGTTAGGACAAGCCAGCCAGGGCAAAGCCTTCGTACTCACCGGCGGGGACTGTGCGGAAACTTTCGCCGAGTCAACCGCGAATCGGGTTCGGCTGAAAATTCAAACTATCTTGCAAATGGCGATTGTGCTTACCTATGGCGCATCTTTGCCGATTGTGAAAATGGGGAGAATGGCTGGTCAATACGCCAAACCTCGCTCCAGTGACACCGAAACCCGGGACGGAGTTACCCTGCCGTCCTACCGCGGGGATGCGGTTAACTCCTTCGAGTTCACCCCCGAGGCGCGCCGCCCAGACCCGGCACGCCTGTTAGATACCTACACGCGGTCGGGAACTACTTTGAACTTGATTAGGGCATTTACCCAAGGTGGTTATGCCGACTTGCATCGGGTTCATGAATGGAACCGGGGCTTCATCTCTAACCCGGCCTACAAACGCTTTGACGCGCTAGCCTCTGATATTGACCGCGCAATTTCCTTTATGGACGCCGCGGGAGTCAGCGCCGATGAGCTGCGTACCGTAGATTTTTATAGCGCCCACGAATCTCTACTTTTAGAATACGAACAGGCAATGACCCGGGTAGATTCGCGTACGGGCGAACTGTATGACACTTCGGCGCATTTCCTGTGGATCGGGGAGCGTACCCGGCAGGTAGATGGCGCCCATGTGGAGCAACTATCGCAAGTCGCCAATCCGATCGGGGTAAAAATCGGCCCGAACGCCACCGGAGATGATTTAGCGCGCTTGCAAGATAAACTCAATCCTGAGGCCGAGCCGGGACGTCTTTCCTTCATTACCCGCATGGGTTCACAGGAATTAGAGGCTACCTTACCCGCACTTTTGGAGGCACAACTGCGTGACGGACGCCCGGTTACCTGGATGTGTGATCCCATGCATGGCAACACTATTAGCTCCGCATCTGGCTATAAAACTCGCAGCTTTGAATGCATCCTGCAAGAGGTAGCTAATTTCTTTACCGCGCATCAGGAAACGGGGACGATTCCCGGCGGAATCCATGTGGAACTGACCGGAGATGACGTTACCGAAGTGATCGGGGGCAGCGAACATCTGACCGAAGATTCTTTGAAGAATCGCTATGAAACTCTGGTAGACCCCCGGCTTAATCACCAGCAATCTCTAGAACTGGCATTCCAAGTGGCAGAGATGCTGCAAAAGCGGCACGACACTTTGGGGAACCCTCTGCGCGCACCCTTAGAGCCCTGGGGATACACGGTCTAAGACCTCCTGGTTCGCACTCGCAGGCCGTCCCAAAGATCTTTGAGCAGCTAAGTCGCCCTCGGGAAAAACCGGCTTAAACGTAGGTCAAAGTGACTGTGGAGCCGCTCTTTAGCTTGGTGCCCCCAGCCGGGGATTGGGAATAAACTCGGTTGGGAGCAATCCCCAGCAGTTGTTTTTGCACCTGTACCTGGAAGCCGAGATCGGTTAATTTCTTTTTTGCTTGTCCCATGGACAGGGCAGTCACATTAGGTACCTCAATCATTTCTGGCCCTTGGGAAACCCGGACTTTTATCTGATCGTGATGGTAAACCGTAGTTCCCGCTGCCGGTTCTTGCCCGATGATTTGGCCGCGGGGAACCGAATCCGAAAACTCGGTAGTTTTAGCCATCTCCAATTTGAGGTCACTTAAGGTTTTCGCGACTTCTTCTTCGCTCTTGCCCGCGAAATCCGGGAGCGTGATCGGCTCTTTACCTTTCGAAACAGTTACCTTCACCCCGCTATGGTGGCGTAAGGTGGTTCCCCCTTCCGGATCGGTAGCGATAATTTTCCCTTTTTCTACCTCATCGGAATATTCTTCACTGCTCTCAGTGAGCTTCAGCTTTGCCGCTTTGAGAAGCTTCCCGGCTTCAGCGCCCTCCTTACCCTTAAGATCCGGCACTTTCACATATTCAATACCCCGAGAAATATACAGCTCTACCTGCGAATTCTTTTTAGCTTTTTGCCCGGCCTTAGGGTTAGTGCGCGTAGCTTTACCGACAGCTATAGTGTCGGAATATTCCCGCTTAGTCTCTACCTTAAACTGGGCGTTTATCAGCATTTCCCGCGCTTGTGCCACAGTTTTACCTTCCACGTTAGGCACCGCTACGCGCCCTCCCGGTCCCAAAGTGAAATACCAGCCTGCTAGCGCCGCCACTATCACTAAAATCCCGGTGATAACTGCTGCTATCCAGCGTTTTTTCTTTCCCCGCTTGGCAGGAGCCTCCGGGGGTGCGACCGCATCCGCGGTTTCGACCACGGTTAAGGATTTTTCGGGGTGAGCGGGAGTCGAGGCGGAAGGATTATCTGCGGGCAAGTCCGGGTTATGAGGACGAATCGGAGCTGCAGGCACCTGCGGAGAGGCCACCGGCAAGACAGGTAGCCGGGCAGTGCCCCCTTTGCCTAGCAGGGTACGTTCAGTTTCTTTTTCTAAAGTCTCACTCGCGGGGCGCTGCGCGCGGCGCTGAAGCAGCTCGGGGCTAAGGCAATCTATAACCGCCTTAACCAATTGCAGAGCAGCTCCGGCATCTACCGGACGATCCTGGGCGCTGCGCGCGGTAAGCGCCGCTACCAGATCATCGACTTCACTAGGAATCCACGGAACCTTCGCTGAAAGCGGTGGTACGTCCTCGCTGACGTGTTGCCAGGCAGTACGAATCGCGGTATCCCCTTGGAAGGGTGGCAGCCCGCTAATCAGTTCATAGGCCATGATTCCCACGGAATACACGTCGCAGCGGGCATCTGAAGTAGTTTCGGAGATAAGCTCGGGTGCCAGATAGGTAACCGTTCCCATCACCGATCCGGTAGTGGTGCCGGTAGCTTGGTTAACCGCGTGGGCAAGTCCAAAATCTGCCACTTTGACCTGACCGGAAGGAGTGAGCAGAATATTTTCCGGTTTAATATCCCGATGAATAATCTGCATTTCATGGGCAGCCTGCAGAGCCTGTAATACCTGTTCCGTAATTTCTAGGGCGCGCCCTAAAGGTAAAGTGCCCTCTTGAGAAAGGAGCTGTCGCAGATTCGGGCCGTTGATAAACTCCATCACCAGGTAGGGGCGGCGCCGCCAAGTTCCCTGATCAAAAATCTGCACAATTGCTGGATGCATGAGGCGAGCCGCCGACCGAGCCTCCGCCTCAAACCGCTCCACCAAGGAGGTGGTATTCGCCAAGTGCGGGTGCATCATTTTTAGCGCTACATCTCGCCCTAAGCGTTCATCATGAGCCCGGTAAACGCTGGCCATCCCGCCGGTATCAATAATCTTCACTATCCGGTAACGCCCATCGATCAGGCGTTTTAACATCTGGTCTTCGTCAGCGGCGCTGTGGCCTATTTCCGGAATCTGACTAGTAGCTTCGTCCTCTGCACGCGAGATAGACGAATCCTGTGGGGTCTCGTTAGCGTGGCTGCTAGCTTCCGGATCGTTTCTCATAAGGCAATCCTAGCGGGAGGCGGCGGTATTGGTGGTAGGCGGCGCGGATAGGAGTCGGCTTGCCCTCTTCGATAGGCTAATAGCATGGATATGATCAGTTTCGCGCAAGCCGCCGAGCGCCTGGGGGTAAAAGTTACTCGTGCGCATCGGCTCCTTAATGAGCACCGTTTGTTAGCCCTCCCGGATGAGCAAGGGAAACTACAGGTAGTAGCGGAATCGCTCCTGGAGACCCCCGAGGGCTGGACTCTCGTGGAACGCCTCCCAGGAACTATGCTCACCTTGCTAGATGGCGGTTTTACTGTTCAAGAGGCAACCGAGTGGGTACTGGCCGCCCAGCCCCTATTGGATGGGCAGCGTCCTATCGATCTATTGCGAGTCGGCAGCCACAGCAAAGTGAATTCGGTAGCTGCTATGCAGGCAATTTAGGCTCCTAACTCTAGGATTCCCGTTCCACTAGGGCGCGTCCCAGCCGTAGCAGAGCCTCGCGACCCGCATTACCAAACTCGCCACTAGCTACCAGGGCGTCACCTTTAGCGGCATATTCGGTGATTAGCTGGCGGTGCTGGTCTCTGACCCCTTGGCTATGTAGGGCGTCAGTGACTGCCAAAATTTGGTCTTCACTGGCGGCGCGGTTACCGAAAACCTGATGCAAGTTGGCGCGCGCATCCTCGCCCAGGAGCTGTTCCGCTAGGGACCACAGGACCGTCTTTTTCCCTTCGGTTAGATCGCCACCTGCAGGTTTACCGGTTTGGCTGGGATCGCCAAAAACGCCGAGTTCATCGTCGCAAAGTTGAAAAGCGATTCCCCAATATTCCCCGATCGTGAAGAGGGTTTTTAGCTGCTCGGGGCTAGCTCCGGCTAGGCGGGCTCCGAGAGTGAGCGGGTGGGCGACCGAGTAGCGTCCGGACTTGTGACGAATAACCGTTAAAATCTGTTCGCGCGCATGGGCGGGGTCAAGCTCATCAGTTTCGAGACGTAGATCCAGATACTGTCCGGCGGCAACCTCGCGGGTCATTTCCGTCCAGTTAGCGAAGAATGCGTCCGGATCATTGGCGGTGGCGGCGACCTCGAAAGCGCACTGGTCGGCCACTGCGAGCAGTAGATCTCCTAAGAGGATTGCCGCTAGCCGTCCATACTCTTGGTGATCCCCGCGGCGTTGCTCCGCTAAATGCCTTTTCGCGAAACTGATGTGGGCGGCATCTTTACCGCGGCGCAGGGGAGAGTTATCAATAATGTCGTCATGGACGAGGGCGCTGGCCTGGTAAATCTCCAGGGCTACTCCCAGGTCAAGCACGGGTTTTGGTGGGGTATCATTGCCGGCAGTTATCGCTTTCCAACCGGTGTAGGCCAGGCGCGCCCGGGTACGTTTTCCACCTTTAAGAGCTGCCAGACCTACTTCAAATAACTCTGCTATTCCCTCTAGCTCTTGCCAGCGGGATACCCCGGCTTGCCATGCCTGCGGTAATAGTTCATCGATTTGAGGGGAAAACTCTGGGGCACTGGGCATCGCTGGTTACTCTCTTTCCTTATCGGTTCTCCTCTAGCCGCGAAAAATCCTCTAGATTTGTGCTAGAAAGTGTGGTATTGAATTATAATTATTGAGCATTCTCTATGAAATCGTTTAGAAATCAGGAAAGGTCGCTGTGACTCCTCAACCTGCTCAATCTGAATCTAGCGCGAAAACTCCCTCGAAGGCTACTACCGCCGGGAAATCTGCTACTAAGAAGACCGCTAAAAGTACTGCCAAGAAAACTGCTACCACGACGAAGACCGCGGTAGCCAGCAAGACTGCTGCCGCTAAGAAGACGGCTACCAGTAAAGCTAGCGGCGCCAAGAAGACGACAGCGGCAAAAAAGACTACTTCCGCCAAGGCCCCAGCCAAAAAAGCTACCGCTAGTAAGACCACTACTGCGGCGAAGAAGGCTGCCACCAGCAAGACCAGTGCGGCGAAGAAAACTACTGCTGCCAGTAAGACTGCTGCCGCTAAGAAGGCGGCTACCAGTAAAGCTAGCGGCGCCAAGAAGACGACAGCGGCCAAAAAGGCGGCACCCGCAAAGAGCGCGTCCACCAAGACTGCTACCAAGAAGACAGCAGGCACTAAAGCTAGTGCGGCGAAGAAAACTACCGCCGCCAGCAAGACTGCTACCGCAAAGCAGACTGCCGCGGGTAAGACTGCCGCGGCGAAAAAAACCACTAAGAAAGCGAGCACCGCTAGCAAAACCAGTGCGGCCAAAAAGACGGGGACGGCGAAATCTGCTGCGAAAAAGAGCGCAGCCACCAAGACAGCCGCACCCGCGGCAACAGCTAAGAAGACCACCACGGCAGCGAAGAAAACCGCAGCAAAGAAGACTAGCGCGAAGAAAACTACCGCTAAGAAAACCGCTGCGGCCAGCAAAACCAGTGCAGCGAAGAAGACTGCCCCGAAAAAAACCGCTGCGCGCGGTAAAAAAGCTGAGGTGGAGGCGCTAGAAGAAGACCAAGAGCTGCTAGAAAATGCCACCGAGGTTGACGAAGTTGACGAAGTTGACGAGGACACGGTCGAACCGGGTGATGAAGATCTAAACGATGAAGAAGAAATCGACCTCGAATCGGAGCTTGATGACGGCGACGAGGACGATGAAGATGACGAAAAACACGGTGAGGATCGCGAACCCGAAGAAGATGACGACGAAGAAGAGGACGAGGAGGAAGCTGCTCCCGCCAATGCCATCGAAGGCTTAAATAAGGCGATTGCCCAGGCAAAAGCCAATGCCAAAGGGAAGAAAAAAGGCAATTCCTTCACCGTTTCTGATTCTGATGAAACTGATGAACCGGCGCAACGAGTCACGGTCGCGGGTGCGACTGCAGATCCGGTAAAGGACTATCTAAAACAGATCGGTAAAGTCGCGCTGCTAAACGCGGCGGAGGAAGTTGATTTAGCGCGGCGGATTGAGGCGGGTCTGTATGCCCAGCATCAGTTAGAAACCGAATCGGAAAATCTGACTTCTAAGATGCGCCGCGACTTGCACTCCTTGGCGATAGATGGCCAGCACGCCAAAAATCACCTGCTAGAAGCCAACTTGCGGCTAGTGGTGTCGCTGGCGAAACGCTACACCGGCCGGGGAATGTTGTTCTTGGATCTGATTCAAGAAGGCAACCTAGGTTTGATTCGCGCAGTTGAAAAATTCGATTACACCAAGGGATATAAGTTCTCTACCTATGCGACTTGGTGGATTCGCCAGGCGATCACCCGCGCGATGGCCGATCAGGCGCGCACTATCCGTATCCCGGTCCACATGGTCGAGGTAATCAACAAGCTGGCACGAGTACAGCGGCAGATGCTGCAGGATTTAGGGCGCGAGCCTACTCCCGAAGAGCTCGCTAAAGAGCTGGATATGACGCCTGAAAAAGTGGTGGAAGTCCAAAAGTACGGGCGGGAACCGATTTCTTTGCATACGCCCTTGGGTGAGGACGGAGATAGCGAATTCGGGGATCTGATTGAGGACTCGGAGGCAGTAGTACCTGCCGATGCGGTCAGCTTCACCTTGCTGCAAGAACAGTTGCGCCACGTCCTCGACACGCTTTCTGAACGCGAAGCTGGGGTAGTGTCGATGCGTTTTGGTCTCGGTGACGGCCAGGCGAAAACCTTGGATGAGATCGGCAAAGTTTACGGGGTTACTCGTGAACGTATCCGCCAGATTGAATCGAAAACTATGTCGAAGTTGCGTCACCCCTCCCGTAGCCAGGTGCTTCGCGACTACCTCGACTAGCTGCCTGCTGCGCTAACCTCACCGCGACTAGCCTCCCGGTTAGGGGCGGAAGCTGCAAAAATGGGAGTTACGGAGAGTAAGTGAGCTTATTTTTCGGGAATCCAGCAGTTTTACCAGGCCGCCGATAGCTTTTGGTAATCGGTAACTATCGGTTTTCCGTCTTGGGTGCCGATGGTCATTTCAACTTCGGTTTTCCCTTCGGGCGGCTGGTAGAGAGAAATTTTCCCGTTACCGGAATAGTCGAGATCGTAGGGAGCGGCGCCTCCCACAATATGCGCGCAGTAGGGGTGACCAGAATCTTCCGGGTCAAAGATGCAAAGCACCTTTTGCCACCCCATCCCCACATTGTCATAGATTAAGGCGTCGAGATACCCGTCCTGATTTACGTCCGCATAAGAGAATCTGCCGTGATTCGGATCGGGGGTGAAGCCTTTATCGTCTTGAGGAGCGCTGTTATTAGAAATATCAACTAAAGGATCGGTAGTGCCTTGCTCCATCCCTTGCGTTCTCTCAATTGAGAGGCCATCTCTAAGCTCTAACCAGCAATCTTCCGGGCCATCTGGCATTTTTTGGAACTGGGGAGCTCCTTGGTCATCCTGCCAGTAGGATTTAGCGCATTTTTCGCTAGGGATATAACCAAAATTACCGTTAGGGAAGTACAGGTTTTCAAAGTCAATGTCTTTGATGGCATCTGGTTTTGCTACCTGAGGGATATCGGAGTCTGCAATCGGAGATTTACTGGGGTTATCACTTGGAATATAGAAGTATGTCTTGTTAAGTACTCCGCCCTCTTCAGGGGAGGTAACGTTAGTGTAAACCCCATATTTATCAGCATAAACACTTGGCTTATCCGGCAGTTTTTCCATCCACAGGGGTTTATTAGTTTTGGGGCTGTAGGCAACGATAATGCTTGCCTGATCGGCGCTGGGCGCCGCCCCGATAATAACGTTTTCATCTTTATAGATTTGGTGAGTGAAACGGTATTTATCGTTTTTATTTTCCGTTACCTGATCTGTTTTAGCGCAGATAATCTTGGAATCTTTGACTAGGTAGGGACGGACTAAATTGTTGTTACAAGCCGGGAGATCTTTGATAGTGCCTTGGGCTTTACCATCCTTAGTCGACAGGTATTGCACTTTTCCAGCTTGATTTTGATTCAGCATTATCAACGCAATCTGTTTATCACTGAGTGACATGGCGTAGGTGCTGGTGATTTCGCCGGTTCCTGCTGCCAGGTTGGTGGCTTCCTTATCCCAAGATTTGCTGATGCCTTGGTCTAAAGTATCCTGGTCTACAGTATTTTCGGGAGAAGACACCGTTTTCTTAAAAACCAATATTCCCAGAATAGTTAAGGCCACAATTAGCAACACCGCTATGGCGAGGAATAACCATAGTTTGGTTCTTTTGGTTTTCTTACCCGTGTTGTTGAATCTGTTTTGAACTGCAGCGTTATTTGGATAAACGGGCATTGTTTCCTTGATGTCACCAGTCACGTCTTTGTGATCTGGCGATTGATTATTATCGCGATCAGCGGGAGAAAAACTACTCACGTTTAAAGAATATCCATCGCCAATAGGGCACTTTCTATCATTTCAAGTAAAAGTCTAACAACTCAGACTAGCCGCTTAGAGATTTTGCCAGACGCGAAAGGAAGCGCGCTGGGCGTGACTTCCTTAGGTGGGCAGTGGACAATGAAGGCATGAGTGAGCAAACCTATGTTTTTGACGCGACTGATCGTTGCGATACCTGCGGAGCGCAGGCGTGGGTTCTTGCCCGCCTGGAGGCCGGCAATCTGTTTTTCTGCGCCCATCATGCCCACGCCCTAGTGCCGGCGCTGCGGGAAAGTGGAGCTGAAATCATAGATAACACTTCGCAGCTGCATTTAGAGGAAGCTGAAAACGCGCCTCTGACTTCGCTTTCTCGCGCCCGTTAGGGTGCGGATACTTAACTAGCTCTTAGCCTCTAAACTGCGCTAATCCGGAAGTTTTAACTTTTCCCGCTTAGTTTTCCTGTCCCCGGTTGCTCAGCTTGCTTGGCTGGATTTGAATGCTGGGGCGTTATTGCTTCGGAAGGATCTGTCTTTAGAACTGTCAGGTCAGCTTGTGCTGGCTCGACTGCGTGCTTGGGCTGGTGAGAATCGCTAGCTTGATTTGATCCATCCGGATTCCCCGTTCCGTCCTCTTCTTCCGATTGAGTAGATGCGAGCGATTTTGCGGGTTTCCCAGACTGTCCAGGCTGTGGCGAGTTTGCCACCTGTTTTCCGCTGTGAGATTCGGTAGCCGGTTCAGATTTTTCCGATCCCTCTGCTGGTGCGGGTTGTACGGGAGGTGAAAAAGGTAGGAATCCCGAGGTAGGCGTTCCGTAGGCCTGGTTCGGCATCGGATACCCAGCTGGCGAGCCTTGAGGATTGGCTGGCGGGTAAGGGAAGGGATAAGGGCTATATCCTCCGGGTGTGGGCGCAGCTGGCTGTGCTGGTGGAGGAACGTTCGGCGGATAAGGCACCGCCCCTGGTTGTCCTGGCAGAGGAACATTCGGGGGATAGGGCGCTGCTCCTGGCATACCAGGAGCCCCAGGAGCTGCCGGATATCCCGGTACCTGTGGCTGGGAGGGATTTGCGGAGTTTCCAGGCATAAAGGGCGGCGGGTAGGTACCGTATCCTGCTGGGTACGGAGGGAGGCTCTGCTGCTTTTTCTTGCGATTGCTTCTAACGATCAGCAGCACAATCACTGCCACAATAATCAATGCCGCCGGGATGGTAATCCCCAAAATCAACCCCAAATTGGAACTTTGACGTTCAGCGGTAATAGTAATCATATCGTCGGTATTCCCTAATTTGTCCCGCTCCGCAGCGGTCAAATGTCGGTCTTGGATCCAGGTATTGCCAGAGACTTGTCCGACATCGGGGTTGATACTTTTGATTCTTCCAGGGAATGTTAACCTCCGAATCCCGATATTATCGTCTTTCCCTAAAAATTCCTCGCTGTCCCATGAAACTAGATCTACTTTCATTACAATTTCATTCTGGCCAGTCACCCTAAGCCAGTCCTCGGCAGTAGCCTTCATTAGTAAGTTTTCGTCGTACTTACCGCTGTAGTCAACAAAAATATGTGAGCCTGAAATATGGCAGTCTTTCACCTGTTGATTCGATATGGCATATTTTTCTTGAAACTCTTCTGCCCTATTTCTAAAGAATTCATCTCCAACTGATTCCACTTTTTCGCATATTTCTTTTGAATCTTCAGTTTCAATTTCCTCGGAAACTTCGTCTTTTTCACCTATGTACATGGATGATTCGAAGCTAAGATCTTCGTGAATAGAAGTATCATCGAAATATTCACCTGCTGCCTGGGCGGACGGGGCAGGTAGAACCACCGAGGAAGCCACCAGCAGCGCAGTCAGCACGAGAGCCATCAAAAAATGCGGAAGTCTTTGGGCAAGTATTGCGCGTTTCATGAGGATCCCTCTATTAGTCCAGCAGCTGGCCTCGGTAGTGTTTACCCCGATTATATTCGCTACTCCTATCCAAATTAGGGTTACGAGATAGCAGGGGGATACTGCGCCTATTACCCCGCAACCCGCGGGGAGTGCCTCACAATCACTCGCCCTCGGAAAGCCGCTCGCCACCCCAAAAGTGGCAACCCTTAAACTAGGGGGGTGGCTACTAATACGAAATCGGATTACACCGCCCGGCACCTGTCGGTATTAGAAGGACTTGACGCAGTTCGCAAGCGTCCCGGTATGTATATCGGCTCCACCGATCACCGCGGGCTGATGCACTGCCTGTGGGAAATCATCGACAACTCGGTAGATGAAGCCCTGGAAGGGTACTGTGACCAGATCGAGGTCACTATCGGTGACGACCATTCGGTTTCAGTAGCAGACAATGGCCGCGGTATCCCCGTGGACGAAGTCCCCGGGGTGGGACTATCCGGGGTGGAGGTCGTCTACACCAAGCTGCATGCGGGCGGAAAGTTCGGCACCGGCTCCTACGGGGCGGCGGGCGGCCTGCACGGGGTGGGTGCCTCGGTAGTGAACGCTCTTTCTGCCCGCCTAGATGTGCAGGTAGACCGGGGCGGGAAAACCTATCAAATGTCTTTCCTGCGCGGGGAACCCGGGGAGTTTGACGACACTGAGTCCCGCACTCCTTCCTCGCCGTTTAAGCCATTTACTAAAGAATCGAAACTGAAAGTAGTGGGGAAAGCCCCCAAGAAAAAGACCGGGACCCGGGTGCGTTTTTGGGCAGATTTCCAGATCTTCCCCAAAACTGCGTCCACTGGTTTTTCTTGGGAACACCTGCTGGAACGCGCGCGCCAAACCGCTTTCCTAGTGCCGGGACTAACCATTGTCTGCCGCGATGAACGCCCCGAAGAACCCTTAGAAGAATCTTTTAAAGCCGAGGGAGGAACCGAAGACTTCGTCGATTTCCTCGCCCCCGATCAGGCAATCGTAGATACCTGGTGTATTCGTGACCAGCGCACCTACAGCGAAACTGTGCAACAGTTAGACCAAAAAAGCGGGCATTTGCGCCCGGTCGAAGTCGAACGCACCTGCGATATTGATATTGCGATGCGTTGGGGCAACGGCTACGACACTGTAGAGCGGTCTTTCGTGAACATCGTAGCCACCCCCATGGGCGGCACCCACATAATGGGGTTCGAAAACGCCCTGGTGCGGGTATTGCGCAGCCAGATCGATAAGAATAAGAAATCGAAGCGCCTGAAACTGACCCAAAAAGAAGCCAAGATCCGAATCGAAAAAGAGGACGTAATGGCGGGACTGACCGCGGTAGTAACCGTGCGGCTGCCCGAACCCCAGTTCGAGGGGCAAACCAAAGAAGTTTTAGGTACTCCCCAAGTGCGGCAGGCGGTCTCTAGTGCAGTTAGCTCCTGGCTGGAAAAGAAGTTCTCCTCCACTAAACGCGATGACAAACAGCAAGTATTTGCCCTGATGGAAAAGGTAGTAGGGGAGATGCGGGCGCGGGTTAGTGCGCGGCATCAAAAAGAGATTTCGCGGCGCAAGAATGCCTTGGAAACCTCCTCGCTACCAGCCAAACTCGCGGATTGCCGCTCCAATAAAGTCGAGGACTGCGAACTATTTATCGTAGAGGGCGACTCGGCGCTAGGCACCGCCAAACAGGCACGATCCGCGGATTTCCAAGCGCTACTGCCGATTCGCGGAAAAATCCTCAACACCCAAAAAGCCTCGACCTCCGATATGCTTTCCAATGCCGAATGCGCAGCGATTATTCAAGTAATCGGGGCCGGCTCCGGGCGTAGCTTCGACCTGGACTCGGCCAGGTACGGCAAAGTCATTATGATGACCGACGCCGATGTGGACGGTGCTCATATTCGCACGCTGCTGCTCACCCTCTTCTTCCGCTATATGCGCCCTCTGATTGCTGCCGGGAGGGTCTATGCGGCAGTACCCCCCTTGCATCGGATTGAAATTCCAGCTCAGGGCCGGAAGAAAAAAGAAATTATTTATACCTATTCCGAGGACGAGCTACACCAGCGGCTTCGCTCCCTCGCCAAGAGCGGACGCAAATATAAGGAACCTATCCAGCGCTATAAAGGTCTGGGCGAAATGGATGCTTCGCAGCTCGCGGAAACTACGATGCAACGCGGCAAACGCATGCTGCGGCAAATAACTTTTGCCGATGAAGCCGCGCTGCAACAAGCCGAAAATATTTTCGAGTTACTCATGGGATCGACAGTAGCGCCGCGGCGGGAGTTTATCGTGGCCGGCGCCGATGAGCTAGCGGCAGAACAGATTGATGCGTAAAAGTTTCGGTTTGCCGCTGGCCCCCCGTTAAGATAAAAACATGTCAACTTTGCGCGAAAGGCTAGGGAGCCTGCCAGCTGCCCCGGTACCCCCGGCACACCTGGGATTATATTGGCGACCCTCGCGCGAAACTGACTCTTGGAAGATCCGGGAACTGATCCACCTAACCGAACAGCATTCCCATCCCGCGCGTCCTACTTCCGAAGGCGAGATTACCCGCTTAACTCAGGCGCTTAGCCACCCGGAACTGCAAGACTGTCTGATCGGCCTAGATTCCCGCGGCAACCTGGCGGCTTTTGGGTCAGTCACCCTGCAGCCAGATGAAAAAACCTATGCCCGTGCCGACCTGTTCGCGGTCACTGCTGAGCATTGGCGAGGACGCGGAATCGGCAGAGCCCTATTGGCCTGGCAAGATGTGCGGGCTCGGGAACTGATGCTGGGTTACTATGGCGAAGACTATGAACGCCCCGCCCAAATCCGAAACGTGGTCGATGAGCGCGCCGGAGATCGCCGCATGCTCTATGCAGCCGCCGGCTTCTCGGCGCAGCGTACGATTAAAGTTTTTTCTCATCGTTTAGATCGACTCACTCTCACGGAGCTGCCCGGTAAGTTCCCTATTAAAGACGTGCGGATAATTTCTGCCCGGCGCCTCTCGCCCGATCAATGGGAAGAAATAAAAGCTCTACATGTAGCAAATTCTGCCCGGCTATATGCTGCCAAAGGAGATGCTTCCCGCTGGTGGGGACGGGTAGTAGCGAACCTGGCTCCCGATCTTTCTTTTGTAGCTATCTCTATGAGCTCCGGGCGGGTGCTGGCCTATTGCCTGGTAGTTTACCGGAATCTGTGCCAAAGCAGCTGCCGAGAATCCGAGGGGGCATCGAACCAAATAATTCCGGCAGTAGCCGTCGATATTTTTGGCGATGACCGGCGAAATGCCGATAGTCACGGCGCCGAATATGCAGTGCTGAAACAAGTGCTTTCCCAAGTACTTATAGCGTGCGCGGATTCCGGCTATAAACAAGTCTTCGCCGAGGATAACTATCCAAAACTAGGTGATCTATCCCGGGTATGTACCGCTTGTGATTTTCAGCTGGCCGGGGCACGCATGATCTATACGGTGGAGCTGTAATGGAAGTACCCGCATGGTCATTGCCGGCAGGCAGCGGAAACTTTTCCTGGCGCAAGCTCGGTCCCGATAACGTGGCGGAAATGGGTAGCCTGATCCACCGGATCGAAGAGTTCGACAATCCTCCCTTTAGAACCGCGATTTCTGAAGTAGAAGAGTTTTTTGCTGCGCCCTCTAGCTGGCGCACCATCGGTGCCTTCGGCTCAGAAAACAACCTGGTTGCCTATGCGCAGGTGCGTCCGCGGTTACTGTTAAACGAAGTGGTTTGTGAGGGCGGGGTAGATCCGCGCTACCGCGGTCAAGGACTTGGACGTGCCTCCATATCCTGGCAACGAGATCAGGCACGAGCCTTGTTAGACCATTCCCGTCCCGGACGCGCCCTATTTTATGTGGAAGATATTGCCCCGGAACTGTCACAATTACTGGTAGATGCCGGTTATACGCAAACCGATTCCTTCGTGGATGTCTCTCGGGATCTGTCCCGCTCAATCGAAGTGCCCGCCCTTTCCTATCCGTTCCAGATCGTTACCTGGGACAAAGAACTCGATGACCTGTTACGGCAAGCTGTCAACCGGATCTTGGAAAAGCGGAAAGCCGGGGCGGGGTACACTTCCGAGGATTGGACTACCCGCCGCGGAGCATTCACCCCGGATTGTTCTTTCGTGGCGCTAGATAAAACCACGGATCGCTCCGAGATTGCTGGCTTTGTGTTGTCTTCTATCTATCGGCAAGATTGGACCGCGGTAGGGAATCGACAAGGCTATATCGATTTATTGGGACTCCTTCCGGGGTGGGAAAACGAAGCGATTCTAAAATCGCTAATCGCGGCGGTGCTGACGGCTTTTAAAAAACAAGGATTCGCCACCGTGGGAGCGTTACTGCCCGAGACTGCCGACCCCGCCACCCGGCACCTATTTTTAGAGGCAGGGTTTAAAGTTATCGGCACCTCCACCCAATACGCGATCGAGACTCCGGCCTCGAAAGAGGATGCTAACTCCAGTAGCTAGCTTTTAAGGATCACCCGGCGCTCGAGAGAGATGCCCCAGCCTTACCCCAAGAAGTAGATTTGCCGCTTTAATCCGCTCCCGGAAGCATCTCGCTTATCAGTTTGCGCCGGTAAAGAAAGAGGGGAGCCATCTTTGCTGAGGGCGCGCGGGGGAGTGGCAGTAATCGCCGCCAATGCCAAGCGGCTTTCACCCTTTAGGAAACGTTGACACCGCACCCCCTGTCCGGCGCGTCCCTTCTGGGGATACTGCAGCAGGGGGGTGACTTTGGCGCTGGTTTGTCCGCTGCCTGCCTCGGAAGTAGCAATCCCCGCGACTGTTACCACCAGGGAAGACTCTAAGGCATCGGTACTGGTCAAAGCGGCGGCGATTACTTGGTCGCCCTCGGAAAGTTTCATCCCGGAAATACCTTGGCCGGTGCGTCCTTGAGGACGTACTTTATCTGCCGGGGTACGCAGCAGTTGCGCTGCCGAAGAAATCAGTACAAAGGCGCCATCATCGCTGCCACTGCCCGCGGCCACTACCTGATCGCCGGAGTCCAGCGTGATTATGGAATAAGAATCCTGGGTAGCCAACACCTGGGGACGGATCCGTTTAATCACCCCGCCAGCCGTGGCGGCCCACCAAGTCGGTCCGTCTTCATCCAGAGGCACCAGCCCCACTACTTCCTCGCCGTCCTCTAAATTCAGCAGCCGCGAAATCGGAGGCGTACCGCGCAGGGAAGGCGCCGCTGCCGAACGTACCAAAGCGGGCACTTCCAGGGCAGTCAGCTTATACAAAGTGCCATGAGAAGTCACCGCTCCCACCTGGCCGCGGGCAGTGGTCAGGGCAGTGGAAATAATGGTATCCCAAGGTTCGCGCCCCTGGTCAGTAGATAAAGCTTCATGCCCGGGGAAGCGCGCCACTAGGCCGCCTGCCCCTAAGACCACGGTTGCCGGCTCATCCGGGATCTCCAAGGGAGTATCTTGGTCGGCTGTTAACTCCGCCGCGCCCTCTTCTTCCAGCAGCACTGTCCGCCGAGGATCAGAGCGCTTTTGGGCTACTTCCCGCAGCTCGCTGGCCACCAGCTCTTGGCGTTTTTCTCGCGAGGCAATCAGAGCTTCCAGCTCCGCAATTTCTGCGGTTAAGCGATCACGCTCTGCCTCTAACTCTAGACGAGAAAACTTTGTTAACCTGCGCAGTTGCAGGGACAGGATATGTTCAGCTTGTACCTCATCTAAGTCAAAAGCCTCCATTAAGCGGGATTTTGCCTGGGCGGAGTCCTCGGAGGCGCGAATAATCTGAATAACATCATCGATATCGAGGACTGCGATTAGCAGGCCGCGTACCAAATGCAGCCGTTCTTGCCGTTTACGCAGGCGATACTGGCTGCGGCGCATCACGATCTCCATCCGGTGATCTAAGAACACCTGCAGCATTTCTTTTAGACCCAAGGTGCGCGGCTGCCCATCGACCAGCGCTACCGCGTTAATCCCGAAAGAATCTTCCATGGGAGTGTGTTTGAACAGGGAAGCGCGCACTGCCTCCGGGTTAAACCCGGATTTTACTTCGATAACTAGGCGTAGATCATGTTCGCGGTCAGTTAAGTTAGTGACTGCGGAAATTCCCTTTAACCGGCCTTTTTGTACCCCGTCCTTGATTTTTTCAATCACTTTTTCCGAGCCCACCATATAGGGCAGTTCGGTGACCACAATCCCCATCTTCCGGGCGCTAACTCGCTCAATCGAGGTCTTAGCGCGGGTGCGGAAGATTCCCCTCCCGGTCTCATAGGCTTGGCGGATACCGTCCAGCCCCACGATAATGCCTCCGCCTGGCAGATCCGGGCCGGGGATAAAACGCATCAAATCTTCGGTAGTGGCCTCCGGATTTTCTAGCAGATGAATCGCGCCGGCCACGGTTTCTCCCAGGTTGTGGGGAGCTATATAGGTGGCCATTCCCACGGCAATTCCGTTGGCGCCGTTAACCAATAGATTCGGAAACGCCGCGGGCAGCACTGCTGGCTGCAGGAACTGATTATCGTAGTTGGGCACAAAATCTACGACGTCCTCATCCAGATTGGCCACCATATCTTGGGCGGTCGGAGCCATCCGCACTTCCGTGTAGCGCGCCGCGGCCGGACCGTCATCTAGAGAACCGAAGTTCCCATGCCCATCTACCAGCGGCATCCGCAGGTTAAAGTCTTGTGCCAGGCGCACAATCGCGTCATAGATGGCGCTGTCCCCGTGAGGGTGGAGCTTACCCATAACTTCCCCCACCACGCGGGAGCTTTTCACGTGCCCTTTATTAGGCCAGAGCCCCATTTCGCTCATCATATAAACGATGCGTCGCTGCACCGGCTTTAAACCATCCCGGGCATCTGGCAGGGCACGCGCATAAATCACCGAATAGGCGTACTCCAGGAAGGAAGTGCGCATCTCCTCGGAAACATCAATATGAGTAATTTTTTCCGCTACCGGTTCGGGGGAGGAGGGCGCGGCTTTTTTCCGTGGCGGACGGGCAGTCACAGTTTTCGAGGGCGAGCTTGCCCGTTTTTCTTTTAGGTCTGGCTGGTCGAGGGCATCCGCTGCAGGCATGGCTGCAGAAAACAGATCAGGCTGACGGGGTTCATTCGACTTTTCGCTCACCCTAATATCAAAACAAAAAACGGGGCACTAGTCAGATTCGGCTCGCGGATATGAGAAGATAAGAGGTATGGGTCACCGTGAGAAAACCACTACTGGAATGCGAATATGGGATATTTTACCCACGCTGTTCGGGGCGCTTAACTGGCGGGAAGAAACCAAGTTTTCGGCGGAGTTGCGGCCACTAATCGGGGAAAATAAACGCCGGTTATGCCTCGTAGTCATTGATGGCATGGGACAGCAGCTGCTCTTGTCGCGGCGCGGACATCTACCCTTTATGCGCCCGTATCTCACGCAGGCCTCAGACACCCTGGGGCAAGCGTTGCGAACCTGCGTCCCGTCCACTACGGTAGCTGCTCTCACCAGCCTCCATACCGGTCTTTCGCCTGCCCAAACCGGGATGCTGGGGTATCAGTGTTGGGATCCGGTTGCTAGACGCGTCCTCAACCTAATAACTTTTGAAGGCTATGGGCGCTCGGCTCAATCCTGGTGCGACCAGCCGACCCATTTTACCTATGCCCGTAATGCCGCTCTGGAATCGGTAGCATTAGTTCCGCCCGACTTTGTGGGATCTAAGCTTAGTGAAATCACTTTGCGTGACGCGAACTTAAAAGTTTCTACGAAGCTTTCCGAGCGTTGCGCCCAGGCGGCGACCGCCTTTAAACAGGGGGCTGACTACGTATATCTTTACTGGTCGCATCTTGATCATTGGGGGCATAATCTGGGATGGTCTCATCCCCGTTGGTTGCAAGAGCTGGAGGCGATTGACCGGACTCTTTCCGAATTGCGTGCGCAGTTACCCGATGACGTACTCATGGCGATAACCGCAGATCATGGCATGGTAAATGTTAATGACGCTTCCACGGTTGATATAGCAGATTCAGAGCTTGCCTCCCAGGTGGCAGCGATCTCTGGGGAGCCGCGCGCCCTCCATATTCACCTTAAGGAAAAATATTTAGGTGAGGATCCCGCCGGTAATCGCACCCGGAAGGCTCCGAACGCACTGGTGCTGGTGCAGTGGCAAAAATTAGTTGCTGGGCGTGGTCAGATAATAGCTGATTACCGCCAGGCATACGGTGATATTAGCGAACCAGATCGCATCGGGGACTTCACCATTTTTGCGAAGGAAAACTATCAATTCGTAGATTCCCGTTTCCATAGCCGGGGAGTTCTACAAATGGTGGGAGTACATGGGTCATTAACCCCGGCAGAGATGGAGATCCCCCTTATCCTGGTATAACCAGCAGTACGCTATCTAGATACCGGCTTTACTCGCTTTTACCGTGGCTTGGTGCCAAAGACAATATCGTCCCAGCTGGGAATGGATTTACGGTGAGAACGACGATGTTTACCTTTGCTTTTAGCGGTGTTTTCCCCGGAGGCAAGGATAGTTTTATCGTTTTCCTCTACATTTTCCATCCCCGGAAGGACGAGAGCTTCCTGTCCGGGATCAGCGCTGGGGGGAGGAGGCGCCGGGCGAGAAGGTACCTCAGCTTCGTTTTTTCCTAAATCTGCGGGGGCGCGTCTCGTCAAATCCAGATTAAGAGCCTCGGCTTCGGAAAGATTCCCTACAAAAGTAGGTTCGCTGCTATCCCATACTTCGTCGGAGCGGCGTTTATCTGGTGGTAGCTGCGCGTCTGACTCCGCCTGCGGGATCGTCGATTTTTCTCCCAGTGTAGACTTCCCGGCGGGACTGAAATCGCTTTGCGGCTGCGCGGAGGAGGTCGTAGCCGGGTTGTCGTTCGCGGCTGGCGATTCTTGGCGCTTACCGGAAAGGGAAACTATTTCTGCCGGGGTGCTGTGCTCCGTATCGGTCGGTTCTTCCTCTAAACCGGAGGACGCCTCTACGTCAGCTTCTTCGGGCAGATCCAGCTGCGGGGAGGTATCACGTTTTCCGCGCGCTGCCGCTAGTGCTTCTAAGAGTGCCTCCGTGCCGGTATCAGGTTTTTGAGGGGCGGTAGCCTCCGGGGAAGACATGGGGAAAAATTCTTCGAAACTCGATACTTTCGAAGCCGGCTGCGAGGCCTCGGTTAACCAGGTAGCTTCCTGGTCAAGAGCGCTAACGGTGGAAGAGCCGGGCTCCATATGCCAACGGGCAGTTAAATCGCGGGCATCTTGGGTGAAAGTCAAAATGATTTCCCACGGTCCTTTACCGCCGCGAACTGCATCCCAACGCAGGGAAGCTGCAGAAACCCCCCGTGCCGCGAGACGATCTACGACTAGCTCTCCCAGACGAGGAGAATCTGATTCCCCTCCTATCTGACAAGATTGCGCCAGATTCGCAATGTGGCGACGCTCCGCCAAAATCGGGGTAGCGTAACGTTGCACTTTTGCCAACGGAAGCTCAAATTTATCTGCGATTTCATTGGTGGTACTGCCGGCGCGAATCAGGGATTGGATTTTACGCGGGGGCACCGTTTTCTTCGGGTTTTGCGGCACTGCCTCCAGATTGGGGCGCTCCGGACGGAGCTTGTCGCGTAGCTCCTGGGTGATGGCCAAAGCATAGCGGGTTCCGTCCTCGTCATTGAGAATCAGCTGATTACCATCTGGGTGCAATCCCAACAGCTCTAGGTCTTTCATATTCCTCCGTTCCCTTGCTTAGAGATTGCCACGTTCAGGGGCGTTTTTTGCCTATTAGGCGCGGTGTGTCTGTCGTATCTAGCATTTTAGGGCTTGAAGTGTTAATATCCCCGCGTCTATTGTTTATTTAACTGTAGACCCAAGCACCACTTTAAGAAGGGACGAACCGTGGCAACAGATTATGACGCCCCCCGCAAAAATGAAGAGGAAGTCGAGCAGGACTCCCTAGAAGAACTGAAGGCTCGCCGCGCGGAGGCCAGCGGTTCTTCCGAAGTCGATGAAGACGAAAACGCAGCTGCAGAAGATTTTGAACTGCCTGGCGCTGATCTATCTGGCGAAGAACTCTCCGTGCAGGTCATTCCGGCGCAAGATGACGAGTTTACCTGCTCGGTTTGCTTCTTAGTACAGCACCGTTCCCGCCTGGCGGGAGCGGTAGACGGCAAACCGGTTTGCCTCGACTGCGCTGAATAAACTGGCTTTATGAGATTATTTCCTTCTCGACGTAAACGCACAGCTCCAGACGAATCTTCGCCGAGAGCTGCAGATATTGTTACCCCCGGCCAGTCGGGGGAAGTCGCTAATGCTGCAGAGCCCGCCGCGGGGGAGCTTGCCCCAGCTCCCGGTGAGGACGAGGCTGCCAGTAACGCGCAACTCCCTAAGCCGCAAGGCCCGTACAACGAGGGCGAGTCTCCGGAGGGCAGCGAATTTTTGGATCTGGGAGTTTTGCGGATCCCCATGATCGCGGGATTACAAATCCTTCCAGTTCAAGACGGCAATGGCAATATCTTGGCACTAGAGGTCGTGTCGGGAGCTGCGCAGATGCAGCTAGCTGCTTTCGCGATGCAACGTTCCGGGGGACTGTGGGATGAAATTCTCCAAGAGCTCGCTGACCAGCTTAAAGCTGAGGAATACCAGATTTTCCCGCTTCCCGGTCCTTTCGGAGAAGCAGTGCTGGCACGTCCTATCCCGGAAGGTAAATCTGCGGGTGAAGGGGCAATGCCCCTTCTGTTGTGGGGGATTGAGGGCGATCGTTGGCTGCTGCGAGTAATCGTCAGGGGACAGGCGGCCGAGGAAGAAAGCGCCCGTGAAGGCCTGCTAGCCGTCTTACACGGTATGGAGGTAGTGCGCGGGAATGAAGCCTACGTACCGGGAGAAGCATTACCAATCGAGTTAGCTGCAGATCTAATTGAGCAGTTAGGGATGGGTCAGTAGTGGATACCCCCGAAAACGCTCCCACTGCTGAGGAAGATCCACAATCGCGTATTGTCTCCCAGGTATGTGAGGTAGCTGAGCGACAAAAAGCCTCTCTATTTGGGGTTTTACGTTCGGTTACTTTTCCGGCTCCCACTGGTGCCGGTTCCTTTACCGCCACCCTTTTTGATGGTACTGGCTCCATCGATGTGGTGTGGTTAGGGCGGAAAAGCGTTCCCGGGATTAAAGCCGGAATTCGTCTAGCGGTGCAAGGAATGGTTATTGCTCGCTCCAATGGGCTTTGTGTTATCAACCCTACTTTTCAGATTGAGCCGGTTCGCGGTAATGAACAGTAGCTTAGAATCAAGTGATAGCCGCGGTGAAAAGCCGGAATCCCCGCACTTTTCTACGGACGCTGAAAGGCGACGAGAACCCCAGTTGACGGGACAGTTTGGCGGCCTGGGTTCTCAATTAGGATCGCAGCAGTTTTCTATGCGGGAAGCCATCGGCGGGCCTTTAGGAGCCCTAGAGGCTACTTTGCCCACCATTTTGGTAGTGGCGATCTATCCTTTTACCCATTCTCTGCGACTGCCGGTTATTTTGGCGCTGACAGTGACCGTTATTTTCGGGGCGATTCGGATCCTACGCCATCAAAGTTTGCGCCAGGTGGTAGCCGGACTTGCCGGCACCCTAATCAGCGTATTTTGGGCCTGGCGCAGCGGTCA
>OKIM01000086.1_pt1 | contig 34862 bp, 22 predicted proteins | sample 1612191 | NCBI WGS metagenome assembly OKIM01 (sample SAMN04436781, study PRJEB24849) | human gut metagenome | biome: human gut; feature: NICU; material: stool | host: Homo sapiens | place: USA: Saint Louis, MO | collected 2011-03-31 | reverse complement strand
CACTGGGGAGAGCGTAATTTCTTGCGAGTTTGGCGGGCTACTTCCTCGGTTAAATAATCATCTACCCAGGCAAAACTGGTGTTTCCGGCAGCAGCCATAACTTCGGGAAACTTTGCCCGGGGATCACCGTTGGGGCAACGCACCCAAGGAAGATTCTTCGAAATCCCCAGCAGTGGGGAAAGATGCTGATTCGCCCACTCATTCCAGGAGGTCGCCCACCGCACCTCGAAATATTTACCAAGTTCCCGCAGGCGCGGACCCAGTAGGCGGGAAAGCACCACGTTTACATTAAAGGAATCATCTGGTTGTAGATGTACCAAGTGGGCACGGAGTAGCGGATTGAGGATGCGCCGACCGGCCCTCCCCCACAGATTTAAAGGACCATCTACATCCAGAAACAGGATCGGCTGTTCGCAAGCTGCTTCTTTTTCCCCGCTGCTTTTAGCAGCTGTTGGTTCCGTAGATTTAATTTGCGATGAGGCCGTATCATCAGCAGCATTGGATATCTCGGGTCGTAACCCGGCCTTTTCCTCCGCTACTGCACTCACGCGCCCTCCTTAAACTTCTAACTCCACATTATAGCGAGATGATAAGCAAGGGAGGTACTGGAGGAAAAGATTACGGGTGGGCAATAAGGCGCGGTCTACTTGCCGTTGAAGGTAAATTCCTTTTCCCCGTCCTCGGTTTCGCGCACATCTACCAAGATTTCTTGGCCAGGCTCGATATCTCCGAAAAGAATCTTTTCGCTGAGGGCGTCCTCGATATCGCGCTGGATAGTACGCCGCAAAGGACGCGCCCCCAGCACCGGATCGAAACCGCGAGTGGCTAGTTCTTCGCGAGCCGCATCGGTGAGCTTTAAGGTCATGTCTTGCTCTTGGGTGCGTTCTTGCAGTTTCGTGATCATCAAGTCCACAATCTCGCGGATTTCTTCCATCCCCAGTTGCGGGAACACGATTACTTCATCTACCCGGTTGAGGAACTCGGGACGGAACTGCTGCTTGAGCTCTTCCTGTACCCGATTCTTCATCCGCTGATAGGAACCGACCTGGTCGTTATCGACCTGGAAACCGGTTTGCACCCCTTTATTGATTTCGCGGGTACCCAGGTTGGTGGTCATGATGATTACAGTGTTCTTGAAATCAACCATCCGCCCTTGAGAATCAGTCAGCCGCCCGTCCTCTAGCACTTGCAAAAGAGTGTTGAAAATATCGGCATGCGCTTTTTCGATCTCGTCAAAAAGTACCACTGAGAAGGGCTTGCGGCGCACCTTTTCGGTCAGCTGTCCGCCCTCGTCATAACCGACATATCCGGGAGGCGCTCCAAACAGGCGGGAAGAAGTGTGCTTTTCCCCGAACTCCGACATGTCCAGCTGAATTAGCGCCGACTCGTCACCAAAGAGGAACTCGGCCAGAGTCTTCGCCAACTCGGTTTTACCCACCCCGGTGGGGCCGGCAAAGATAAAGGAACCGCCAGGCCGATTCGGGTCTTTCAGCCCGGCGCGGGTACGGCGAATAGATTTCGAAAGGGCACTGACCGCCTCGTTTTGGCCGATAACCCGCTTGTGCAGCTCATCTTCCATATGTAGCAGCTTCGCGCTTTCTTTCTCAGTCAGCTTAAACACCGGAATGCCGGTGGACATTGCCAAGATTTCCGCAATGGCATCTTCATCCACGGTGCCAATCCGGTCGCCCTCCCCGGACTTCCAGTCGGCCTCCAGCTGGGCGCGTTTTTCGCCCAGTTGCTTTTCTTCATCACGCAGACGCGCGGCCTTCTCGAAGTCTTGGGCATCAATCGCGGCCTCTTTATCGCGGCGCGCCTCATTGATTTTTTCGTCCATTTCCCGAATCTCAGGAGGAGCGGTCATCCGGTGAATCCGCAGACGCGCCCCGGCCTCATCAATCAAATCGATGGCCTTATCAGGCAGGTAGCGATCCGAAATATAGCGGTCGGACAAAGAGGCTGCCGCCCGAATCGCATCATCGGTAATTATTACCCGGTGGTGCGCCTCGTAACGATCCCGCAGACCGGTCAAGATCTTCACCGTATCTTCCACGCTGGGCTGTTCCACCTGGACTGGCTGGAACCGCCGCTCCAAGGCCGCATCTTTTTCAATATATTTACGGTATTCCTCGGTGGTGGTGGCCCCAATGGTCTGCAGTTCCCCCCGCGCCAACATGGGCTTGAGGATGGAAGCCGCATCGATCGCGCCCTCGGCCGCCCCGGCGCCTACCAGGGTGTGGATCTCATCGATGAACAGAATAATGTCCCCGCGGGTACGGATTTCTTTCAGAACCTTCTTCAGGCGCTCCTCGAAGTCACCGCGGTAACGCGACCCGGCGATCAACGATCCCATATCCAGGGAGTAAATATGCTTGTCTTTAAGGGTTTCGGGGACATCTCCACGCACAATCGCCTGCGCGAGTCCCTCTACTACCGCGGTCTTGCCGACCCCGGGTTCCCCGATCAAGACCGGGTTGTTCTTAGTGCGTCGCGAGAGGATCTGCATGACCCGTTCCATCTCGTTAACCCGCCCAATAACCGGATCGAGTTTGTTTTCCCGCGCCGCCTCGGACAGGTTACGGCCAAACTGGTCAAGGATGGCTGAACCGGACTTTTGCGGCTTCTGGGTGCCGGTACCCACCCCCACGGTTTCTCCGCCCGCTTCGTTTTGCCCCGCTCCCGGGTAACCCGAGAGCAGATGAATCACGTTTTGGCGGATGCTTCCCAGGTCAGCGCCCAGGTTGGTAAGCACCTGATTGGCGACTCCCTCTCCCTCGCGAATCAGCCCCAACAGGATATGTTCAGTGCCAATATAGTTGTGCCCCAGCTGCAGGGCTTCTCGCATTGACAGTTCCAGGACTTTCTTGGCGCGCGGAGTAAAGGGGATGTGGTCTTTCGAATCGTTCTCGCCCTTGCCGATAATCTCAATGACCTGATCGCGCACGCCCTCGAGGGAAATGTTTGCCATTTCTAAGGCTTTTGCGGCTACGCCTTCGCCCTCGCGAATCAGCCCCAACAGGATATGTTCGGTACCGATATAGTTATGCTCCAGGCTGCGCGCCTCGTCTTGCGCCAGCACCACTACCCGGCGCGCCCGATCTGTAAAGCGTTCGAACATTTTACTCCTTGACCTTTGGAGAGGATTCTTTCGGTTAGGGAATTAACTCCACTATGTACATTATTAGCTTTTTGCCCTCCCTCTCACCTGGTTTCACTACCGGCTAAGGTTATTTTTTCTGAGGACGAGGGCGGCGGGCTAGCAAAGGAGTTGCTCCAGTGGGGAGAGATAACCTCCGCTATCTGCGCTTTAGGGTTTCCCCGGGATTTATCTGCGGGTTTTCCTAGAGATAGCAACCCAGGGTTACTGCCAGCAATAGCACCACTGACAGCACGGTTACCAGCAGGTTTCCTATTATTTGGGTGCGTTTAACGGTAGTGGTGGCGCGCTGGCGATCCACCAGGTCCGGGAGGGCTTGCCCCAGTTTTTTGCGTCCTCGTCTACCGGAGATCACGGCCACCAGGTGCAGAGCCCAGCCGATTATCGCTCCTACCAGGGCGCCCCCGAGGTGTCCTTGCCAAGACACATTGGGGATCACGAACCCGATCAGCAGGTTGATTATCAGCAGGCCCCCCAAAGCGCTGGAGGAGGCATGCAGATTGCGGGTGTAGACGAAGACGCCCGCGCACAGCCCCAGGACTGCCCCGGAAGCACCTACTACCGCCTGCTGCTGCCCCGTAATGAGCGCCCACACCAGGGTGCCGAGCGATCCTCCCCAGGCAGAGAGCAGGTAGATCAGCAGGATCTGATAGTTGCTCATCACCCGGCGGGCGAGCTCGCCCAGGATGTACAAGAACGCCATATTGGAGGCTAAATGTACGATCCCCCCATGCAAGAAGGCTGCCGTCAAGAAGCGCCAAGGCTCAGTGAATCCCAAGGCGGGGTAGAACAGGAACTGTTCTACCAGACCCGGAGCCAACCATGAAGCCACATAGACAATCCCACAGGCAATGATGAGGGCGTTGATTACATTGACGCGGCTATTAGAGTTCGCCATTTGTCCCGATACGAGGTTTTACCCGCCGAAAAATTGGCGGAAACCGCAGCTTATTCGGTGATTTCGATGGATTCGATAGTGATGTCATCCAGCGGACGGTCGCGCCCATCGGTGCTCACCGCGGCGATCGCATCAACCACGTCGCGGGAAGCCTGGTCGGTTACTTTACCGAACACGGTGTGCTTGCCGTTTAGCCATTCGGTAGGTACCTGGGTGATGAAGAACTGGGATCCGTTGGTTCCGGGACCGGCATTGGCCATGCCTAGCACATAGGGTTCATTGAAGGTCAGTTCCGGTACGATCTCGTCGCCGAAACGGTAGCCGGGGCCGCCAGTTCCGGTGCCTAGGGGATCGCCAGTCTGAATCATAAATCCCTGGATTACGCGGTGGAAAATCACCCCGTCATAGAGAGGTTCATTGGATTTCAGCCCGGTGGCGGGGTTTTGCCATTCGCGTTCACCGGTGGCTAAACCCTTGAAGTTGTTGACCGTAATCGGAGTTTTATCCGGAAATAGTTCGACCTTAATGTCGCCTTTTGAAGTGTGAATTGTTGCTTCCATACTTCTTATCCTTTCATGAAAGCCAAATTACCGATACTCAACCTTATCTAACAGTAGCTAAATCTGGGGACTATTCTTCCCACAAGCTGGGTGTTAACGTTTAGACTAATAGAGTACAAGTTGTCGCTGCCGAAGCGGAGTGCCTCGGTATGCCTAAGACAAAGGAGCGAACATGAAGACATGCTGCCCGTATAAGCTGTTCAAACAAGCGCGGAGTTTGGCAGATCAAGGCAAAGATATGGTTATTGAGGGCGCTCAAGATCTGCAGGATAAAGTTAGCAGTGAACTAGTGCCGGGCGTCGAACAAGCGGTAGACAATATGCGTGACCAGTTACATGAGGTAAAGAAGCATTCCGAGAAGTCTTTGAAGGAGGCTGCTAAGCAAGTGAAGAAACAATCAGCAGAAACATTAGGTAAACCGAAACCCAAGCGGGGGCGTAAGACTCTCCTGTTCTTGGTGCTAGCGGCGGTAGCCGGTTGCGTTGGGTACCTCCTGTACCGGCGCTCGCAACCGGTTGATGATCCGTGGGCAGAGGAATATTGGGAGGATGTAGAAGTGAGCGAATTTGATCCGCAGGAAGCTGCCGAGAAAGCTCAGGACAAGGCCAAAGAGGTTGCAGAGAATGTAGCCGAGAAGGCCGATGAAGCCGTAGACGCGGTCAAAGACAAGGTTGAAAAGTAACCTGTAAGTCATTCAAATATTTGAAGCTGCCCTCCCTGCCCAAAGCAGGGAGGGCATTGTTATGCCAACTTCGCCCTGTAACCAAATGTAATAGCTTCGCGCGGGTCTGGCTCGGTAAAAGCACTCCGGGGACCCCGTGACCGGCTTCGCCGGTCAAGCCCCTCTCGTATCTTTTACCGGCCGCGACCCGCCTGCCACGCTTTTCCCAGTACATATGCGGATTCGAAGCAACCAGAAAAAGATAAGACCCTCCACCGTGCTCCCTTTCAGGACAGATAAGAGAGCGGAAACGTTGTCCAGAAAACAATATTCTGGCGAAATATAAGGGTCACTACCGATAAAAGAACGACGGCACTACAGAGGGCGGGGGATAGCTTTTATCCGAGTGGGCGCGGTGGGCATAGAGTCCGGGAAATACCGCAGGTATTTCCCGGACTCTGGGCAGGAGGAAAAAGCTATCTCCCCGCCCCTCACATTTGCTACTTTTACCGAGCCAGACCCATTTTTCGCCAGCATTTTTATTCAAGCACCGCGGCGATTTAAAACCCGAAAGGGAGCGCGGCTACCTAGCACTCGGGGTCGGAAGCTTTACTTCCGACCCCGAGATCCTTCTAGCTATTTAGTTGTATGTCTTTCCTAGTCCTCTAGTTCTTCACGCTGGTAGCGGCGGATCATTACTAATCCGATTCCCGCAACCATTGCTAGAACCCCGGTCATCGCCATGATTCCGGTGGTAGAGCCGGTCTTAGCTAGAACCGTGCTCACCACACCCCGGAACCCAGAGGGGGTTCGCGGAGTCGGTCCCGGAGGCGTAGTTCCCGGAGTGTTCGGGGTCTTCGGAGTTTCTGGAGGAGTGCCCGGCTTCGGCTTGTCACCGCTCAGGGTCTGCGCGGCATCGTTGATGTCGTGATGCTGCGCTACCTTTTCGGCGCCGGGGGTGGGCTGTCCGTGCTCATCAATATCCGCGGTCTTGTACAGATCCTCGAATACTACGTACTGACGGTTAGCCTGGATAGCTTCACCCTTAACCGTGAAGTAGACTTTCGTCTCTCCCTCGGTTTGGCCTTCCTTGACGGCGAAGGAACCACGTTCAGCTGTAGCGCCATCTTTCTGGTTACCATCTTTATCCAGGTAGGTTAGCGGAGCGTTAGTGGATTTATCCATTAGGCTTCCGGTGATGGTGTATTCACCAGGCTCCAGGTTCTTCCACTTAACGGTATCTACGATCACCGCATCTTGACCCGGAGTCAATACCGGTTTACCTAGGTTGGGATCCTTGGTTCCGTCGTTGAAGGTAGTACCGTTCTTAGCGACCGTGGCGATCTCCCGGGTCTTTTGTTCCTGTGAGGCCGGCGGAGGCGTTACCTGAACCGTCTGGTCGGCGTCCTCGAGATTGGAGTGATCCACTACCGGAGTAGCTTTACTCACAACCTTGCCATCTTTCACATCGGAGGCTTTGTAGACCTTCTCGAAGACTACCCAGCTGGCCTTGGTCGAGACCTTATCGCCCGGTACTGTGAACAGCGCATAGATGGTTCCGGTCTTTTCACCCTTCTTAACTTGGAAGTCAACCGCCGGGGTGTTGGCCCCTACGACTGGCTTACCGGTCAGTTTGTCCATCAAAGTACCCATCATGGTGTACTTGCCGGGCGCTAGGTTCTTCCAGGTGGCAACATCTTGCACCTGCGCGTTTTCGCCTTTCTTAAGATCTAGGACTTTGTCCTGATCAGCGTTATCGCGGGCAATAGTGCCTAGTTCCGGGAAGTCCTTGCTGTAGATGTTCTTAATGGTCACCTGGATTTCCGGAACCACCTTGGTATCTACATCCGGCACCGTGAACTGCGCGGTTTGGTTGTTGATCTTCGATACTGCCATCGCCTTATTCGAGGAGCTGAAGCTGATGGCGTCCGGGAGAATTCCGTCCGCGTTAGCCTCATCGGTCAGCATCTCCGTCAAAGTACATACCGTTCCCGCTTGCAACTGCTTGTCAGCAGGCAACGCAGCGGAGACTCCGGCAGGCATTTCGAAGCTGTATGCTCCTCCGAAGTTCTTGTCACAGCTAATAGTGAACTGGAACTTACGATCCTTATCCGGCACCTGTCCGTCAAGCGCCTTCTCGGTTACCTTGGTGAAGGTAATGGCAGGCGGTCCCTTCGGACTTTCAACTACCCGCACCGTCTGGTTGATGGCATTCAGATCCAGTTCGGATACTACCGGTTGCGCATTTTGAGCTGGCCGTCCCGTCTGGGAGTCAACATCACTGGCGCGGTAGATCCGCTCGAATACTACGAACTTTGCGCCTGCAGTCGAGGTAGCGGTGGCCGGTAGTTGGATCTTAGTCTTAACGCTGCCTGCTTCTTCGCCGTTATTCACGGTGAAGGGAACCGCCTTAGTGGTGGCCCCGGCGACCGGGTTACCCTTGCTGTCAACCAGCTCACTGAGCGCCTGGTAGTTACCGGCGGGCAGGTTCTTCCAGTTGACGGTATCGGTTACTACCGCAGCTTTACCCTTCTGGATTTCCTTTTCATTTGCTCCATCGGTGGTGGCAGTGGTGCTCACCGAGGGTGCCTCGGTAACGTTCACGGTCTGCGCATCATCGCTGGGGTCGTTGTGGGAAACCACAGTGGAGGTGTTCGGCTTGGGCTTGTGTCCGTCAGTATCTTCGTAGTTGTAGAGGTATTCGTACACTACGTACTTTCCGGCCTGGCTGATTGCCCCGGCTGGCACATTGAACTTCATGGTGGTGGAGCCTGCCAAGGAGTTATCCTTGGTGATTTCCAGTACCACGGGTTCATTGGTAACTCCCGCTACCGGAGCAGCGTTGTCATCCGTAATGTGCATTAGTTTACCGGTGAGCAGGTATTTACCTTCCGGCAGGTTCTTCCAGGTGACCTTGTCGGTTACGGTGGTGGCAGTTCCTGCCTGGACGCTGGAGCTACCGTTATCGGTTACCGCGTTGGTCTGCAGTTCCGGTTTGCCCATCTTGTTGTAGGTGTTGGTCACGTTCACCAGTACTTCCGGCACCTGTTCGGTGGCCGCCGGTACGGTGAAGTGCGCTGCACCCGCCGTGGAGTCTTGCTGCACGCTGAACCCATTGGTTCCGCTGGTCAGCGAGATCGAGGGGGTTACCTGCTGCTCAATGGCGGCATCCAGATCCTCGTTAATGGAGCACACGTAGCCGCTGCGCAAACCGGTTACCTCGGTAGCCTTGTCCGGACGTACCAGCAGGGTCTTATCGCCTGCGGCATTGCCGTCCTTATCACGGCAGCTCAAGGTGAAGATGTAGGCACGGTTGTTGGATACCTCCATACCCGAGGCCACTACCTTCTTCATGATCTTCACTTTCGCGGCCGGCGGAGTCGGAGGCGTAATCGCCTCTACCGTCTGATCCGCGTCAGTGATTACGGCGTGTTCCACGACCGGCTTAGCGCCATTGTTCGGGGTTGCGCCGTTTACATCACCTGCGCGATAGATGTATTCGTAAACCACGTAATGGCTACCAGCCTTGAGAGAGTCACCGCTGACGGTGAAGGTGTTATCCAGCTTCCCGTTCTTTTCGCCCGCTTTCACCGTGAAGGGTGCCGGGGTGGAAGTGTAGGAAGTTACCGCTTTACCGGTTTCTTTGTCCATCAGCTTGCCGATGAGGACGTAGTCACCAGGCAGCAGGTTCGCCCAGGATACCTCATCCACGATCTTGGCGGAGGTACCAGCGTAAACCTGGTTGGCCTGCTTGCTTTGGCCATACATACCCTTGGTGCCGTTAGCATCTTTGGCGGAGGTCGCCACAGTGGGCTTTTCCGGTGCCGGGTAGGTGTTGGTCGCAGTAAGGACCACGTTTACTTCCGTCGTCTCTTCTGCCGGCATCTTGAAGGAGGCCGAGTTATCAGAAGTGATCAGACCGATCTTTTCGGAATCTGCGCTGAAGGTTACCTGGGAGGGGGCAATGCCCGCTACCTTGGCTCCCTCGCGATCCTCAGTAAGGGTGCAGTTGGCTCCCTTGACGTAGGGCAGCGAGATCTTGGATCCGGCAGTAACCTGGTAGGTCTGCTGCTTGGATTTTCCGTCAATCGGGCTGGAGCACTTCAGGGTGAAGGCGAACTGCTTGGTGGAGGGAACCTCCAGTCCTTCGCTCTTAACAACTTTCTGCAAAGTTAGCGTCGGAGTTACCGGACTTTGCGGTTCTTCACCGGTGGTTACGGTTTGTGCCTTGTCATTGAGATCAGAGTGTTCAACAACTGGTTTCTTTCCGTCCTTAACGTTGCCGTTTTCATCGACATCGCCCTGACGGTAAATCTTCTCGAACGCCACGAACTGGGCGTTGGATTTGGCCTGTTCCGCGGGTACCGTGAACGTCATTTCTTGGAGACCCTTTAGCTCGCCGTTGCTCACGGTGAACTTCACGATTTCCGCATTGACATTCGGTACCGCCTGTTTGGTTCCCTTATCCATCAAGGTGCCAACCAGCACGTAGTTTCCGGCAGGTAGCTTCGACCAAGTTACGCGGTCAAGCACTTTGGCCGGGGTCTTAGCGTCGAATACCTTGGTACCCGTCGAGCTTTGAGCAGTGGTTGCCGCCCGCGGCCCTTCGTTTACCGTCTGATTTTCATCATTCGGGTCTTCGTGCTTGGTGATCACTGTTTCGTCACCGGGGGTGTTCGGCTGCCCCGGGTGGAGGTATTCGAAGGCCACCAGTTTCGCGTTCTGACGAATCTGTCCCACGGTGACCTGGAAGGTCATCTTGGCTTCACCGGACTGGAGAGTTCCAGCCTCACCAGGAACAGTGAATGCCTTGGAGGTAGAGCTGACCCCAATCGGCTTTCCAGATCCATCGACCAGTTTCCCGGTCAAGTGGTAGGTCTTCCCAGCTTCTAAGTTCCGGTATTTCACGGTGTCAACCAGGGTTACCAGCTCGCTATCGGCTTTACCGGTAGTATCGATCTGCTTGTTTCCACCCTCGTCGGTTAGTACCGTCGCAATCCAGGGATTGACCTGCTTGGTCTGGTTCTCGTCCTTGGGATCTTCGTGCTTAGTGACCGGTTCAAATCCGCCTTCGACCTGCAGGTCTAGCTTTTCGAACGCGACTAGCGTCGAGTACTTGGCTACATCTGCTTGGGTCAGCTTGAAGGGCAGTTCCACTACTCCGCTTGGCGTGGTAATGGTGACTGTCTTTTCGGCTTTGATTCCGGTGCGGGTGGCATCGGTCTTATCCGCGTTAGGTACTACCAGCTCACCGGAGAACTTGTAGGTCTTGCCAACCTCCAGGTTCCAGTAGCTGATCTTGTCGGTCAGGGTGTAGGTATGATCCGCGCCCTCAACCAGGTCGATGTTGCCATTGCGACCCTCGCCTTTCAGCTCGGTTGCAATCTTCGGCTCATCGGGGGTCTGGTATTCGTTGGCAGCCTGCACGGCTACCGGATGCTTCGCATCTGAACCGATGGTTACAGTCGCGCTGGTTCCAGCGGCCGGACCTACGCCTTTGCCTTTACCGTCAACTGTCCAGCTTACGGTCTGGGCATTGGTGCCTTTAGGTAGCACTTGCTGCTCAGTTAGGGTACAGACGGTGCCCGCCCGGAACTGCGCGGGGGCTACTACTGGCTCGCCGCCCGGTTTTACGTTGGGGATATTACCGTGGATGCCGTCGGAGCAGTCATAGGTGAAGTTGTAGCTGGTAGGCAGGTTCTTAACCTTGTCCTTGCTTTCGCCGGCTACTTTCACCGCGGTCTTCTGTACCGAGAAGGTACCCTTTTGTTCGATCGCCTTGTAGGTGTTGGTAGCTTTCACTACCACGTTCGCCTGCTTGCCGCTTTCTTTCCACTGTGCTTCAGTCATCGCTTTGTTGATGGTGAAGATGTTAGCGGACGCGGTAGAGGAATCATCTTGGGTGCCGTTCCAGCTAATCGAGTGCTTCACTTTAGCAGTGGACAATTCGTTTACCGGAATCAAGTTACCCTGGCTGTCAACAGCACCGAGCTCTTCCACCTGAACTTGACTGCCGACCGGTACTCCCCAGAAGGAGTAGGAACCACCACCCGCAGGAATGGTTTGCTCCTTCACGTGGGTGTTGGTGCCGTCCATGTAGGTCAGCTTGAACTTGTATGACTGGATATCCAGAGCCTGGTCAGCGCTGCCTTGAACTTCTTTCTTCAGGGTGAACCCACCGAGCTGCTGGCTGTACTGGTTAGTAGCCAAAATCTTGGCTTTTGCTGCAGCTTTATTCAGCTTAATGGTCAGTTCTAGTTTCCCGTCGGTTCCGGTTACTTCCGCACCGTTGGTGGCACTTGCCCGTAGCTCAGAACCTACATAGTCAGCGTTTGCACTGGACTTGGGGGTTTCTTCCCATACTTTACATACGGTGTTTACGGGCAGGTTATTTAGCTGCGGGTTGGCAGGGTCAGCGCTGGTGAAGGTTTCACCATGCTTGAGCTTGAAGCTGCCTTTAACCGCATGTGCATTGCCAGGAATCTCACAGGAGTATCCGAAATCGAAGGCTACGTCTTTGAGGACGGTGCCGGGGTTTGTTACTCCGGCGACTAGCTTCTCTACCTCGAAGCCACCAGCTTTCTGGTTTACGTATTTGTTTTCTACGTTGATGGTAGCTTTTTGGCTTTCGCCGGCTTTAATCGGGTTGGATAGAGCCGCGTTGTGCAGTACCTGTCCCCCGATAGTTACTTGCTGAGGCGCTTTACCGTTAAACGTGGTGGTCAAAGTGGTGTTCGGTACGTTGATACCGGTGGTATCTTCGTAGACTGCACACTGGGAACCAACTGGAATACCAGTGATGGTTGCGCTTCCACCTTTGTTTACGCTAATCGAGGTAAGCTTCTTGGTTACGCTTTCGGCTTTCTGTCCGGTGGCACAGATGTATTTCATTTCGAACGTGCCCGGAATGGTGCCTGCGCCGGCGGTTCCATCTACTACCTGCTTAGAGATTTCCAGTTGCCCGGTCTTCTCGGTGTAGGTGTTGGTGGCTACCAGTGCCACCGTGTTATTAGCATCGGTACGGAAAGTAGCGGTGCCACCTGCCTGGCTCTGTGCACCAAGCCATTCCAGGGTCCGATCCAGATTCTCCGGAGTGCCGCTATTTTCTTTCACCTGGCATTCCACACCGGGCTTTACTTTGATTGCCGCGGAAGTTTCTCCGGCTTTCAAAGTGGGTATGGCCTTCCAGTAGGCATCGCCATCGCACTTGTAGGAGAAGTCGAAGGAGTTCGGCACGCTGAAGTGGGTTACTCCGGCTGCTTCTACGTTCTTACGAACGGTGAACTTCGCCTGCTTAGGAGTGAAGGTGTTGGTCGCAGTGACCACCACGGTCTTGGCGTTGTTCTCAGTAAGGTTGAACTTCGCTACGGTACCGTCGCTGTTGGTGTCGGTACCCGAGAACTGCACTTTCACCGTATTCTGGTCATCCTGTACTGCCTGTTCACTTACCTGGCAGCTCATGCCGCTGGTTAGCGCGGAGTTGGAAACCTTGGTTTCACCCTGGGTTTGGCCTTTACGCACTACCACAGAAACGGTGCCCGTGTACCCATCACAGGCTACGTCGAAGTCGAATACCCGATCAGTGTTGGCGTTATCGCCTACGGTCTTCTTAACAATCTTGAATTCGGCAGGCACCGGATTCTTGGGCGCTACCGTGATCGTCTGCGATTTATCGCCAATTTCTTGGTGTTTGGCGTAAGGTTCGCCGCTGGGCTCACTGGTTTGCTCGCCTTGGTAGATGCGTTCAAACACGACGTATTTGCCATCGGCCTTTACCTTGGAGCCAGCAACTGCGAGCTCTACCAGGGTGGAGCCATTTTCGGCGCCGTTGGTAAATACTTGCCGTCCACTGGCAATTATTTCCTTGGGGTTATCTTTATTAACCAAGGTGGCAAAGGCGGTGTAGGTGCCGGGCTTCAGATCATTGTAAATAATCTTGTCTTTGACTTTGAAGTCTTTGCCATCGGCTTCCACCGTGCTGATTAACGAGTTTCCGTCGTCACGCACCCAGGCCACGGTCTTAATGGTGGGTAGCTTGTGTTGCTTGGGATTGACGGTTACGGTCTGTCCCTTATCGTTGGGATCTTCGTGGGATGCCACGAGGATTCCAGCAGTGTTGTTGGCACCTTTGAATACTTTTTCGTACACCACATAGGACGCGCCAGCTTCGATTTGCTTGGCGGGCAGGGTGAACGTCAGTTCCTGGGTGCCTTCTAGCTGGCCAGTATTTACCGTGAAGTTTTTGGCTGCTTTGGTGCCTGCTACTGGCACTACCTGGTTGCCTACTTTCTTCATTAGCTGTCCGCTAAGGGTGTAGGTTCCGGGCTTCAGCTTGTTCCAGGTGACCGTGTCCTTGATGAGGACGTCTTTACCTTCTTCGGGTACCGCTACCTTACCGTCATCGGACGATTCGCCTTGCGCCTCGGCGCTGGTACCGATGCGTGGTTTCTCAGTTACGGTCTGATTCTCGTCATTCTTGTCTTTGTGCTCGGTAACTTTGGTTCCAGTCTCTGGCCTATCACCCTGGTAGAGGGTTTCAAAGGCTACCAGTTTCTGGTTGTCCCGAATCGTCTGCACCGGCACCTGGAAAGTCATATTGATGGTGCCGGAATAGTATCCGTTGCCATTATCAGTAGCTCCTGAGGCTTTCGGATCAAAAGTTTCGCTGGTACCGGTCACGCCAACACCGTTGCCGTTACCGTCTACCAATTCACCTTTAATGACGTAGTTTTGTCCGCCCTTAAGGTTCTCGAACTTAACCTTGTCAACCAAGGTGACTTTTTCAGTGCGTTTCTTACCGGCGGTATCGATTACCTTGGCTCCATCGCTACCTTCCAAAGTGGTGCCGATCTTACGCTCCGGAGCCACCGGGCAGGTACCTGCAAAACTGAAATCATGGCTAGTATTACCGCTGACAGCTACCTTGTATTTCTGTAAAACTACCTGGCGCTGCAGTTTGTTCCGACCATCGAAAATATAGGTACCGGAAATCTCGATTTCCCCACTGAAGGATGCGGTAACCGTACCGGCTAGTTTCTGGTCACAACCGAGACCTGTGGAATCAACCGGGACCGGAATACCTTCTGGTGAGGCGGCAGCAGCCACTGACACTCCGTTCACCGGAACGGTCTTTCCGTTCACGGTGAGGTTAACGTCAATGTTGGTCTTGCTCTGTTGTAGCAACGCCAAAGCTTCGGAGGAACCATGTAGCTTGATAGCTAGCTTTTTACCGTCATCGGTTTTATCAACGTAAATTTTTATAGAGGACAGAAGTTCTTTATTAGTCTGGTAGAGCTTTTCATTGGCTTCTACCTGACGCTGAGTTTCCTCTTGCCACTTCTTGAGAGCTTTTTCGTACTCATCTCTCTTATTCTTAAACTGCTCCTTGTACTTGGCGTAAGCCTCGTACATCTTCAGCTCAGAGGAAGCCATAACCTTCAGGTCAGCATAGACATCGTGCGCCAGTTGGGTAAGCTCTTTGTTTACCTGGCAGTTTGCAGTCTTATACTGATCAATATAGGTGCAGTTATCACCGATAGCTAACCAGTCAGTATTACCACGATTGATGGCCCAGGCCAGCCCCTGCAAGACTTGATATTTCTGATTAGGCTTCAAAGACTTGATCTTGGCTACGGCATCACGCTGCGCTTCGATCAGAGCCATATTGGCGTTATAGAAGTCTCCAATGGCGGGATATTCAGCAATCTTCTGTTTCAAGGTCGCGTCGTCGTAATTGACAAAGTCATTTAGGCGGGGATCACCGCCGGTATTCACATAGGCAAGAGCCTTAAACATTCCCTGCTGCTCAGGCGAGTAATTTTTCCCGGCCTTCTTTTGGTACTCAATTGCTTTTTGGGGATCTAAAGTAATTCTTGTCTGAACTGCGTTCTTCGATAGATTCTTAACATAGGTAGTGTAAATAGGATCTTGCCCTACATTGGGATCAATACAGGCCGATTCAGTAATTACCTGATTCTTACCGGGACCTGCATTGGGCAGGAAGTAACCCAGTGGATCCACCCACTTGTAACGCCACTGTCCCTGAACATCTCTAAAGGGTTCTTCAACGGTCATATAGCGATACTCAACCGGGGTATCTGCCGAGCCTCCATACGAGTCATTAATTCGTTGCTGCCATTCTTGGTAGACCTGAGGGTTATTATTGCGCCAACTCTCAACAGCCGTGTAGGCACCTGGGTATGGGAACCGTCCGGCATTGTCAGAATCTGGGTATTTAAGATTTAGAGAGGTAGGGGTACCGCTTACTGCATCTACGGTGACATTTTCATCCGTGGAGGCCTGGGAGGGGGCTACCAAGGTGGTGATAGTCCATGCCAGGGCTAATGCGGCAGCTAATCCAGCGACGATCCAACGCCGCAACAACTTCGCAGTTTGACTGTTAATCATCATTTATCCTGTGTCTACTAGAAGGAGGGATCGACATCTCCACCAACAGATCCTGATGAGGCGTCTATCTGGGGTATGTCATGCCCAAACGCCCCGCCTGGAGGGATCTGGCCTGTTGTCAATGCCGACAGGAACACTATTAACTTGTCGTTGTGCAGTTAATATATTTTAATGCATCTACCATCTTACAAGATTTTCATAGAACAACGCAACAGATTTATCAGGATTTCCGCAGGATAAGGCGGTAACTTTTGGTGGTAACTCCGCTTTTAACAGGCATTTTAAAGCTCATAGCCACAAAGCACGACTAGGAAACGTGCAGAGATTCACAGGACAAAAGGCCTGTATCAAATACCGGTAAAAGATTACAGTCTCATTAAACTGGTGCGCAGCTAACGGGGCAATAAATCCTCAATTATTAAAAGAACTATTCTGACCAGGCTAAACCGTGTAAAAAACCACTTAGCAGAGCCAAAGTAAAAACTTTAGCCGATATTAATTAAATAATTACTGAGGTTCCTTGGCCAGCCACAAAGTGTAGGGGCCGTCATTCACCAAAGACACCTGCATCATCGCTCCGAAGACTCCGGTCTCCACCTCCGCGCCTCCCGCACGCAAATCCGCTACCAGTTTCTCAAAAATAGGATGCGCCACCTCGCCCTTAGCCGCGTAAGTCCAAGAAGGCTGCCGACCCTTGCGCACCGAACCATAGAGAGTGAACTGGGAAACCACCAGCAGAGGCGCCCCCGCCTCCAGCACTGAAGACCCGTCCTCAAAAACCTGCTGATTAAGTAGGCGGCGCACCGTCCAATCAATCTGCTCCTGACCGTCACCAGGCGTGATCCCCACGAAAGCCACCAGACCGGGTCGATCCAATTTCCCGACGGTCTTACCCTCGACCGTCACCTCAGCAGAAAGTACTCTTTGAATTAAGGTGCGCATAAAATCCTCCTAGCCAGCAATATTTAATGACCCAGAACCGGCAGGTGGTGGGGTGCGCGAAAAGGACTTCCGATCAATTTGGGACTGTCCCTGCCAGGAAACCCCAGCAGGATCGGTAATCACCGTCACCGCCGCCGCTAGAGACTGCTCTTCCCCGTCCTCTTGCCAGCAGACCGTGAGATCTCCGGCAGGAGCACCCCGTTTAACTAACCCCAAGGCAATCGGTCCGTCCTCGAAATGATTGGCACTCGCCTGCACCGCACCGACTTTGCGGCTCCCAGCATAAAGCTCCGCTCCCGGAGGCGGCAGCAACGAGGACGTGCCGTCCAGGTGCAAAAACACTGCCCGCCGCGGAGGATGCCCCAGGTTCACGATGCGCGCTACCGTCTCCTGTCCGCAGTAGCATCCCTTATTTAAATGCACAGCGGTGCGCAGCCAGTCGAGTTCATGCGGCAGGGTGCGTTGATCAATGTCGGTGCCGTAGGGGCGCCAAGCCGCTATCCGCAACGCTCGCCAATCGGCCTCGACGGCAAATACCGGAGCAGCCAGGCTGTAACCATCCTCAGTTTCTTGTGGCCAAGAAAGCTGCTCCCACTCCGCAAGCAACCGGGCGCGAACTGCGGCAGCCTTTTCCACCGGAACTACCTCCAGGTGCGCCGAGTAATCTTGCCCCGCATGAGCCTGAGAACGGGGAGAATAGGCGGTGCCCCCCGCAGTTATTCCCGGCCAAGGATCTGCCCACGTAGGGCCAAACTCTACCAGCACTTCCTCGGCTAGGCTGGGGGCAAAAAATCCCCAAACCGTAAGCTCTGCGCGCACGGCGACCTCCACCCGAGACATAAATTTCATAGATTCTAAAAACTGTGCCAGAGCCGGCGCATCCGCAGTAAACAGCCAAGCAACCTGGTCAGCCCAAACGATTCCGGCTGCGAATTTCACCCGGCCATTAGCGTCCAGGAACAGCATTTCCCGGCTCTCCCCTACACCCATATCCGCTACTATCTGCGAAGATAGGGTAGTTAGCCAGGAGGGCGCATCCGGGCCGGACACGGTAAGCACCTCTAGACCGGTTTCCGCGATCCCGTATCCGGCCCGCAAAGCCACTTGGTTGTCTACAAATGTCACTATTAGGCTCCTTCTTCCCGGTTATGGTCGGGAGTTTCCTCGCGCTTGTCGGCAGCAGCCTGTCCGGTATCTTTCGCCGCTTTCGCCTCCGCGGCCTCCTCTTTATCTAGCTCTTCGCGCGGATCTTCCCCGGCCGGCAGAGAAGTTACCCCGGGGGCACTTAAGGTTTCCCCGCCTGCGGGCAGGCGCAGCAGACGCGCCGAAAAGTCGGATTCGGAATCTTTACCCGGTAAAACTGAATCTTGCGCCCAAAATAGTTCCGAAGAAACCAGCCCCATCATGCGCGAAAGCTGCTCGAAGGGGGCAGGGGCGCGGCGAGAAGAAATCATGATCCGCGGTCCCATAGAAACCGCCTCCCAGGAAACCTCGGCGGTGTAGGGGCCGCCAGTAGAAGTCAGGCGGCAACGTGAGCGTGCTTCCTGTTCACTATCAGCTACAGCGGCTGCGGTTACTCGCCAAGAAGTATCCTCCCGCCACAGCAAAGCGCCGCGGCGTAACTGCTTTAGGCCGGTAGCCGCATCCGCCTGCATATCCGGTTTTTCGGCGACCGGCTCTGCCAGCCAAGTTAGGGTTGCTTGCTGCAGGTTCGTCCCGGTGGCGCGAAAAGTGGTTTCTTGCCAAATAAAGCATTCTTCGCGCTCTCCGCTTTCCGTTTCCGGATCTTTTGGCAAAAGCGCGGTTCCCCAGCCCCGCCAAGATCCCAGTAGCCACGCTAGGGGGATTAATTCTTTCGCTAATCCCAAAGGTAAATCCATCATGAGCTACAGCCTAGTAGAGTAAGTAAGACACGAGCTATATAAGTGAAGTAATTGGGCGAAGAGCAAAACTGGGAGAGAATCGAAAATATGGAAGATTCGGTAGCCAAACCGCAGGCAACCCCGAGCGGCGCGAACCCGTCTGCGGCATCAGACTCTCCGGTTCCGGCGGGCAAGCACAGCCAAAAAAGCGCCCCCAGCTTGCCCAATACCGCCACAAAACCTGCCCAAAGCGCGGTTTCTCCGATAGCCGCTCGCAGTTGGTGGGTGGCGCTACTCGCTGCCCTGCCTCCCCTAGCGATGCTCTTTTTCCTCTATTGGAACCCCTATTTGGCGGTACTTACCGCCGCCGGCGTTACCATCGCCGTTTCCCTTACCTGGGGCGGCCTCTCCCAGGCGCCTAGCCCGGGTCGTACCGGTCTAGTGGTGGTATTGGCAGGAATCGGCTGCCTGCTCGCCGCATTCTTAACCAATAATCTCACCTGGGTTCCGCTAGTGCTTTCCTGGTGTTTACTGGCAGCCTTTATCGCGGAAATGACCCGGGGAAAACATCGCCCCTTAACTACCTGGTCTCTAGCTAGCACTATCGCCGGATGCGCCCTGGTAGCGGCAGGATCTGCCTGGGGGCTGGCCATTGCCTACCCCACTATGAATCTGCTGGCGATGGCGGCGCTACCGGCTATGGGATTAGCTTGCCTAACCTTGGCACTACCCACTAAATACGCCAGTATCCGCTGGTTGTACTGTTCTTTAGCCGGGATTCTCGCGGCGGGCTTGCTGACGTATTTTGTGCTCTACCAATATTCAGATTTGGCGCTGGCGATTCCCTTCGCCTACCGCAATCCTGCTTTGGCGATCTGGATTATGACGGTGGGGCTAGGATTTCTTTCTGGACTCTTAGTCGCCTGTATAAACGTGTTGTTTATGGTGCCGGCAGGTAAAAACTACCGCTGGCGGCAACTTACCCTCGCCCTGCTACCCACTTTGTTTATTGCGGTTCCGATCTACTCTTTAGCGCGCCTAATCACCGGATAAAGACCCGCTTACCTGCGGCAGCCTGAAGCCAAAGGTAGAAATCAGCTTAAACCGCGCGGCCAGCACCCTAGCCCCGGAAAATCGAGCACCAAACCTACTAACGAGGGCGCGGCGCTAGGGTACGGAAAATCCCTGCCCCGGAAACACCTGCTGCGGGCGCTTTACCTGGGCAGGGATAGTCCTCTCAGAGCAGCTAGTTTTCCTCCGGAATCATCAAGATGGAGCCACAGGGACACTCTTCGGCGCAAATCCCGCAGCCCTTGCAGTAGTCATACTTGAATTCGTACTCGCCCGGCTTAATCTTCTTAATAGCGTTATCGGGGCATACCCCGAAACAGTTATCGCAACCGAAACAGTTGCCACAAGACATGCAGCGCCGCGCCTCAAACAGGGCAGAATCTTGATCTAGACCCTGCACTACTTCGTCAAAGGTAGAAGCCCGGCGGGCAGATTCAATCTTGGCGCGTACCCGGTGAGGGGCATCGGCGTAATACCAGTTAGTGAGGCGATCATAGGTGGCATCCCCAGTCACCGGAGGCTTGTGGTATTCGGTGCCGTGCAGGAAAGCGTCAATATAACGAGCGGCTTTCTTGCCGTGACCAATCGCCACGGTAACCGTACGCTCGGAAGGAACCATATCCCCACCGGCGAACACACCGTGACGCCCCGTCATCATCTGCGAGTTAACCTGGACGACTCCCTTTTCGATCTCAATATCGCGGGCACGCTCGACCAGACCTAAATCAGATTCCTGACCTAGCGCCATCACCACCGAGTCGGCGCCGAGTTCTTCAAACTCGCCGGTCGGTTGGGGGAAGCCGTTCTCGTCCAGCTCCATTTTCTCTACCGTAAGCTTGCCGCCATCAATGTGTTTAATAGTGGATAGCCAGCGCATCATCACGCCTTCTTCCTCGGCCTCTGTAACCTCAGAATCGTGGGCGGGCATCCGGTCGCGGTTACGGCGATACACAATCACCGCTTCCTCTGCGCCCAGACGTTTGGCGGTACGAGCAGCATCAATAGCGGTATTACCCCCGCCGTAGATTACTACTTTCCGCCCTAGCATCGGTTTTTCTTCGCCTTCCATATCGGCAAGCAGCTGAACCGCGTCCATAACTTTCGCAGAGCCACCAGCAGGAATATCGGCGTGACGCCCAATATGGGCACCGACCGCCAAAAATACGGCATCAAAGTCATCGGCCACGTCATCAACGTTTTCGACTTTGGCATTGAACTCGAAACGTACCCCCAGATCCTCGATCCGTTTAATTTCGGCATCGAGTACCTCGCGCGGCAGACGATACTTGGGAATCCCAAAACGCATCATCCCGCCCGCCATCGGTCCGGCCTCTTTTACGGTGACTTCATGACCGAGACGGCGCAGGTGATAGGCAGCGGACAGCCCGGAAGGCCCTGCCCCCACTACCAGTACGTGTTTACCGGTGGGAGCCGCATCTACGCTTACATTCCAGCCCTCTGCGATGGCTTTATCGCCCAGGAAACGTTCAATCGCGTTAATTCCTACGGCCTCATCCATTTGCCCACGGTTGCAGGCAGTTTGGCAGGGATGGTAGCAAACCCGCCCCATAGTGGCAGGTAGCGGGTTGTTTACCATAATTTCGCGCCAGGCGGCCTCATAGTCCCCCTCCTCGGCGTGATAGAGCCACGCCTGGACGTTTTCACCGGCGGGGCAAGCCTTGTTACAAGGAGGCAGCATAGATACATAAACCGGGCGTTCGGTTCGCCAAGAACCGGTTTCATTCGCCAGCGACGACCCCACATTCAAAGTCACCGCCCAAGGAGCGGTATCTTCGCTGCGCACCTCCGGTGTTGGTAAAGCAGTTTCACTCATTTACTTTTCCCCCTTTGCAGCCGAGTTTCCGGCAAGATGACGCATCGCAGAAGCAGAAGTTGCCCCAGAAAGCGGGTGATCATCCGCGGAAAATGCGTCGCTTTGGGTGCGCTTAGCCTTCGAGGCCTCTTCAATAATGCGCTGGGTAAAGCGGCCTTCAGGATCCTCTCCCGCCGCGAGAATCCGCTCCAGCACGTCCTCATCTAGTTGTTCTGGATCGATGAGGCCGTAGCGGCGGATATTACGATCCGCGATTTGCTGCATCCTCTCTAGTACGTCCTCTTGCCCTTTCTTAAATACATGGGCAAAACGGCGTTGCGGACGCATATATTCAGTGACCGGCACCGGGCGACGCAATTTGGTAACCGAAGTGATTTCCCCATTCTCGGCCTCGTACACTGGGAACAGTCCGCATTGGGTAGCCAGGCGTGCCAGGCGAATAGTCAGATTAGAGGCCGACCCCCAACCCAGCGGACACGGCACCAGTACGTGAATATAGCGGGAACCGCGGAACTGCATAGCTTTGCGTACCTTATATTCCAGGTCGCGCAGGTCCGCTACCGTAGCAGTCGCCACGTAGGGGACTTCATGCGCCATCGCGATTCGCGGTACATCTTTACCCTGACCAAACACGTTTCCGGGGTTTTCACCCACCGGTTGGGTAGTGGCGGTACGTGCCGCGGGCGGGGTAGCGCCGCTTCGCTGCACCCCGGTATTCATATAGGCGCCATTGTCGTAGCAAATATAGAGAACGTCGTCGTTGCGTTCGAACATGCCTGATAGGCAGCCCATCCCGATATCCACAGTGCCGCCATCGCCGCCCTGGGCAACTACCCGGGTGTTCTTACCTTTAGCTCGAAGCGCCGCCGCCGCACCCGAAGCGACTGCGGGCGCATTCCCAAACAGGGAGTGTACCCAGGGAATCGTCCAAGCAGTTTCGGGGTAAGGAGTAGAAAATACCTCTAGGCAGCCGGTGGCATTGACCGCCACCAAGTCACGATCGGCAGCGTCCATCGCGGTGTCGAGGGCGTAACGTGCCCCCAAGGCTTCCCCGCAGCCCTGGCAGGCGCGGTGTCCGGAAGTCAAGGAGTTAATCCGGTTCGGGTCAGACTGGACGGATCGGTAATCCAGTTCCGCCAGTCGGTTACCGACGGCATAGGAGCCTACCTGGTAAAACTTTACATTTTCGCGCGCCGGAATCGCGGTTTCAGCGCTTTCGCGAAACTGCGGTTCCGGAAGCGGAACACTCATAGTTGCTGACATGGTCTGCCTCCTAAATTCCGCGCGCCGCATTGGCACGCTGAGTGGCGTGACGTTGAATGTTTTCACTGATCGGACCAGAACGCCTAGTGGCTTTCTCCCGTTCCAGCTCTGCCTCGACCAGTTCCTGATCCAGATCCAAGAAGGTTAAGTGTTCTAGCTGGTCGGCGGCTACCTGATCAAGCATCTGGTCTAGAGAACGCTCGGTAATGTTGCGCCCGCCCAGACCGGCGATCACTTCATAGTCACGAACTGATTTACCGGCTCGCGAAAGAGCAGAGCGGCAATGAGATGCCACGATTCCGCCGATCCCTAAACTGAAGGCTTTTTCTAGGCATACAAAGCGTTTGGCGCCCCCTAAATACTTGGCTACCTGCTCGAAGGGGAAGGGACGGAAGGAGCATATCCCCAGTACCCCCAGCTTTTCGCCTTTCTCGCGCCGCTGGTCGACTACATCTTTAATGGTGCCGAGCACCGAACCCATGGCCACGATTACGGTTTCGGCGTCTTCGATCCGGTAGGGACGAACCAGCCCGCCGGAATCACGTCCGAAAATTTCCTGGAACTCGGCCTGTACCTGGGGGATGAGCTCTAGAGCTTGCAGTTGTTTGACGTGTTGGAGGTACTTTACTTCGGTGAAAGCTTCCGGCCCCACCATCGCGCCAATGGTGATGGGATCGGCCGGGTCGAGGACGACGCGGGGAGTATAGGGAGGTAGGAACTTTTCTACCTGCTCTTTTTCCGGAACATCTACCTGTTCGACCGCGTGGGTCAAAATAAATCCATCCATACATACCATTACCGGAACCGAAAGTTCTTCGGCGATCCTGAACGCTTGGACGTGCAGATCCGAGGCCTCTTGGTTGTTCTCCGCGAACAATTGCAGCCACCCGGATTCGCGTTGACTCATGGTGTCGGAGTGATCATTCCAAATGTTGATGGGTCCGCCGATCGCCCGGTTAGCTACCGTCATTACGATCGGTAAGCCGAGTCCGGCGGCATTGTAAACTGCCTCTACCATGTAGAGCAGTCCCTGGGAAGCGGTGGCGGTATAGGTGCGCGCCCCCACTGCCGAAGCTCCGATGCAGGCTGACATGGCTGCGAACTCGGATTCGACATTAATATATTCGGCGCTGCCCAGCTTGCCGGACTTCACCAGCGCCGATAGCGCCTCCACAATGTGGGTTTGGGGGCTAATCGGGTAAGCACTGACAACTTCCGGGCTGCAGGCGGCAACCGACTGCGCAATAGCTTGCGAACCTTCAATCTGTTTTAGCACGTTACTTGGCCTCTGCTTTCATCGAACTGACCAATTCGTAGGCGGCGACTGCGGCGGCCACGTTCCCCTCGCCCACTTTGCCGTGGAAACGGTTTTGAATCGCCTGGGTAACGCTGGATAGCCTCACCAGACCAGTCAGGGCGGCCGCTCCCCCCAGCATCACTGCATTCGGCAGGGGACGACCCAGATGTTTCTTGGCGATCTCGGTAGCCGGGATCATCACCACGTGCCCTTGCGGGTGGGCGGCGATTACCTCCTCGATTCCCAGTTCAGCGGCCGACTTGGCCGAGTTAACCAGGGCAAAACCGTCTGGTTTCAGTCCCGAAAATACGTCCATAATCGCCAGTAGGGTAGCGTCTTGCACCACCACTAGATCGGGTTCCTGCACGGGTTCGCGGGTACGGATTTCTTTATCTGCAATCCGGCAATAGGAAACTACCGGCGCACCGGTACGCTCCGAACCGAAAGAAGGGAACGCCTGCGCATGATGCCCATCGGTGAATGCCGCATAAGCAATCAGATCAGCAGCAGTTACAACCCCTTGACCACCTCTGCCATGAATACGAACTTCAGTCATGCTTTTACCTTAGGACTGCGGTCCCAACAGAAGAGCATCTAATTTTCTAACCGCCATTACCAGCGCATTTAACTTTATCGGGTTTTCATGCTGGTTAGGGATTCCCTGACACAGATGTATCTTAAATGCCAAAAAGTAGATTTATGCCACCAGGAAAAATGTGACCGAAGTGTTATTAGGCCTCTTTATCGGTGCTTTTATATCTAAATGAGACCAAAACGCTGCTGATTCGTGAGCCTGCATTAAGCACAATCTCATGTGTTCATAGTACGGTTGCCCATGTGCAAAGTGCGTATGAAGCCGTTAAGCCCGAAGATATAACAGGCAAAGGCGAGGTCAAACCGGAGGAGGCGCCCTCAGAAGGGCAACCTATACGCAGCACCATTCCGCAGTCTTCCGCTAGCGGCGCCGCTGCAAAACCTTTAGCGAGTGAGAGTGCCACCTCAAGCGGTGACGAGGACAAGCAGAGCGGGGATTCTCGCGATGCTAGCTCCACCACCCCTGTCCGGCGATCTTTACTGGTTAGAAAACCACAGGGGTTCAGTGCCGAGGACAGCGCTTCCTCTGCTATCACCGGCGGGGTAACTGCCGTTCCTAACACGGGCAATATTCAAAAGGTTCGCGCTCCTTTGCTGGGGGAAACCGACGCTAACGCCCCTGATAGTGATCAACTTACAAAACCGGCCGAAGTTTCCGCGCCAGAGGAAAAGCTCTCTGCGCCCCAGGAAAATCTGCAGCTTCCGGGAGTAAAAGCCCATACTTCCCGCTTTCGCCGGGTAACGAAAAACGAGTTCTCACACACTAAAAAGCCACACCCCCGCGATGAGCAGGTCCACAAGAGCCAGCGGAAAGGTAAACAACCCAGCCGTTGGGGCAAATGGGAACGCAAAGGTTGGATCCCCGGTCAAGAAGGTGCCTATGCGATGGCGCTGCTGCCCTACTGGATTGGAGTCATAGAGTCTTCGCTACGTCCAGTTCACTGGCTGGTGTTTGCGCTGTGGATTTGCGGCTATTTCACTTTTAATGTGGGAGGAATCTGGCTGCGCTCCCACCGCAAAGACCGCTACTTCAAGCCCTTACAAATTTATGGGGCTATCACGCTAGTTTTAGGGGTTATTAGCCTGCTGGTGGAGCCAGCGCTTTTAGAGTGGACATTAGTATTTTTCCCGTTGATAATGATCGCCGTGGTCGAATCAGTACTCCATCGGGAGCGATCTTTATTGGCTCGCACCAGCACCATTTTGGCGACTGGAATCATGAGCCTAGTTTCCTACGATATCGGCACCCAATTTTCGCGATCTTTCGCCGCTATACCCTGGTTGGAACATACTGCTACCAGTAATGTTAACTGGGTCGTATCTCCTACCGGGAATCTCCAGGGGTGGGGGTGGATGCTGGTAGTAGCTTGGGTGATCACCTCTTACTACTGGTCAACTATTCCCTATGTACGTTCTTTAGTTCGCCGGCGAAACTCCCAGTCTTTCTGGTTTTTTTCCATAGGTGCTCATGCGGTATTAACCGCGGTTATCCTGGCATTTTTCATCCTGGGCTGGGTTACCTGGTGGCACCTGTTGGTGTGGGTTTTTCTGCTGGCGCGTTCGATTGCAGTGCCGCTATTGCAAAAGAAATATCCGCAGGCACTTACGGTATCGCGGATCGGATTTGCGGAGATAGCGGTGGCGATGCTGATCATTATTACTTTACTGGTGTAATGCCATTACTAGGATGCGAGCAATCTTTTAATGACTCTGGGGTCTGCGGGGCGCGGTGCTTCCATGCGTTGTACTACAAATGATTGCGCAGTCGCTTTGGTAGTCTTATTAATCCCCAAGTTGTGGTTACGAGTTTCGATAAAACGCGCATAGTCCCCATCTCCTGACCGCTCCCATGCCTTCGCAACCTCGCCATATAGTTCTTTAGCATGGTTGCCTCCCACACTGTGATAGTTCTGGTAGGTCTGCACCGTGGTCAGGTTGGGAACATTGAGATTTTTTCGTCCATCAAGCCGGGGCACAATATCGGCAGAGTTTTCTAGCGACACCATATGCACTCCTGGTGCGGGACGAAAATTACCGATATTAGAACCCATAGTTACCACGCTTTTAACATTGTATTTTTTAGCCAACGCGGGATTTGAACCTAACTGTGCTGCTACCGCTCCACCCTGCGAATGTCCTATCAGTTCTACCGGTTGTCCGCGGCGATACCCGGCCTGATCTAAGGCGCGAGTGACCGCAATGGTCATATCGGAATTTCCTGCCCTACCTCCAGCGTTAGTTTGCAAATTGGTACGCATATCTTGAGGATTTGCTCCATTGACAGTCCAAACCTGGGTACCGCGGATGTCCACCCGCCAAGCAACTCGATTACCGGTACGGTATTTAACTACCCGCAACTCGCCATGATCGGGAAACGCTTTTGCCTGATTGAACTCGCTGACCAGCCCAGAAATATTTAAGGGTGCGGAAACTTTTTGGGAGTTTCTGCCGATTTTGTGCGCTACCCACAGCGAACTCGGTCCTTGAAATGCCGCAATCTGCCTGGCGACCTCGGCAGATAAGAACTGAATAAGGAATCCTTTAGCGTTTTCACCCTGGTCATTTAAGGCGGCGCGGAACGAATTGTCGCTGATCTGGGAGTTTTTCGAAACCCACAGCGCAGAATCGTCCCAGGTATCATCAAACGCTTTCCACAAAATCAGTCCCGGAAGACCGCCAACAGCGAGGAAACCGGGAAGCGCATCCAACGAAGAACCTAACTGTCGCGCCCGTGCCTCACAATTTTCGTATCGCGTTGCTGCCAGGAACAAATGATTTTGCAGCAATCCCATCTGGAGAGAAAGATTTATCGCTGATTCTGCGAGCAGCTGTAAAGCTGAAAGCAATTTCTCGGTAACCGCAATCCGGGGCAAGGTGGCCGCGGCGCTTGCTGCCCGACTGGCAATCCGTCTGACCTGCAAAATTTTTTCTAAGGTACTGCTTAAACTCTGCGCATTAGCGCGAATAACCGCAGTGTTAATCCCCAGCTGGTGACCGCCAACTACGCTAATTGGTAGGGAATGATCATCGGTGGACATAGTTACTTTCCCGCCTGCTGTAGGGCTAGCAGCGCCGAGATTGCTTCCTGGGCTAAGCTATCGGCTGCCGCGGCGGCTTTTGCCAGCGCAGTCAGGTTCTGCTCGTTACGCCGCAAAGTTAGTTGCGCGGCTGCTGCTGCATCTGATGTCCACTGTTCCCGCAAATCCATCCCGGCCAACTGCATAGCGCCACTGTCTGCCACCAACGCGGCTTGTCGCATATCCATGCTAATAGCGGCCGCAATCGTCACCCCGCCTGCCATATCCTCTCCCTTCCTAAGCTGCTGGTTAATCTAACGGGGCAATAATTCGCGAAGCCATTTACAAATAAACAAATTAGGAAAACCAAGTTTTATCTCCGGCTGTGCAATATTGCTGCGAGTGGCACTAACGACACCTCTAGCGGTATGAGATAACATAAAACACATGGTGAACTCCCAAGACAGCCGCCTGAAAGCCGGTCTCAAACTGCCTTCTAAAGTTGCCGACCCGGTGATTGAGGTCAACCACCTCACCAAAGATTATGTTTCGGGAGCGGGCAAAGTACGCGCTCTAGATAGTGTTTCCATCGGGATTGCCCGTCGCAAGTTCACCGCGATTATGGGGCCATCTGGGTCTGGGAAATCTACCTTTATGCACTGTTTGGCCGGGTTCGAATCCGCTTCTTCCGGCTCTATTAAGATTGACGGCACCGAGATCGTAGGGATGAACCAGCGCCGGCTGACTCGTCTCCGCCGTGACCGTATCGGTTTTATTTTTCAGGCATTTAACTTGATCCCCACGCTGAGCGCAAAAGAAAATATAGTTTTGCCCTTTGAAATTTCGCGTCGCAAATTTCCGGCAGAACGCTTCGAACAGGTAGTAGCTGCCTTGGGGCTACAAGATCGTCTAACTCATCGCCCCTCAGAACTTTCTGGCGGGCAACAGCAGCGGGTAGCCTGCGCTCGCGCCCTCCTACAAGATGCGGTGGTACTTTTTGCGGATGAACCCACGGGAAATCTAGATTCTGAGTCCTCGGAACAAGTACTGCGCTATCTGCGTAAAGCAGTTAATGATTTTGGGCAATCAGTAGTGATGGTAACGCACGAGGCAGCGGCGGCCGCCTATGCTGATCGCGTCCTGTTTCTATCCGATGGCAAAATTGTGGCCGAACTTGATAATCCGGAACGCGAAGGGATATTGGCGGCTCAAACCGAATTACCGGCGTTTGTGGCGGCGCACTCGCAACTTAAGACAGAAAATGGTGCGACTCAATCAGTAGATGATCTCCCGCAATCTCCCTCTTTCTTGCCGGCCGGAGCCAAATCGGGCGCCTGGCCAGATCGGGAAAAAATGCAGGCTCGCCTAGCGAACTTACAATTGGCCAGAGGGGCACAAGTGGAAGTGCCGCCTAACCCCACTGCCGCGAATAAGATCGGGGGTATAGATGCTGGGGCTTTGCACGCCTTAATGGGAGCGGGAAAACCGGTAGTACCGGCAGAGTTACGTACCCGGGAGGGCGCGCGAAAGGTACTAGCTAAAAACCGGGAACCGGCGGCACCAGAAAAGAAGAACAACCCGCCGGTAAAAGCGGCAGCACCCCAAAACGTCCCTAAGCGAAACCATTCCGCCGCCTCAAAAACGCCCAATACCCGCTTGAGTGGAAGCGTGTGGGAAACCCGCGATGAACGCGGCACTACCTGGCAGGGGTGGACTCCCAAACCGGGACAGAAGACTACCAAAGAAGATAAACCGGAGCGGCGAGACCCCGCAAAAACCGTAACTAAACCAGAGCCTACGCCCTCGCCGCGCCCCCACGCCCCGGTAAAACCACCTGCCACCTCACCTCGCAGCTTTGAAGCCAGCAAGGTTTCTCCTAAAGCGCCCAGGAAAAATACCAGCCAGAAAACTGATAATGAGCGCTGGTCAGGATTATATTCCGTGTTTTCCAATCCGGTGGCAGAAACTACCGGATTTTGGGAGGGCGCCGCGGATGGCACCGCCTCTGGGGAAAGTTCGCGCACTGAAAAAACCAAAGTGGCAGCTATAAACCATTCCCAGGAGAATGCAGCTGCGGCCGTCGCGAAAGAGATCTCGGGCAAGCAGGCAGCTGATACCACCCAGGAAAAGGTAGCCGCTAGCGAGGCAGACACTAAAGAATCTGCGGAAAATCGGGAGCCCGCAGCCGAAGTCAAAGCAGCTAAATCGGTTCCGCGCACTCCGGAAGACACTTTAAATCAGGAAAAGCAGCGTTTGCTCGCCATGATTAAGAAGGCTGAAGCGCTCCTGGATTCCTCGCAAGATGCGATCGACTCCTTTGAGACCCCTCAGGATAAGGCATGATTAGGATAGCTTGGCGCAACTTGCGTGCCCACCTGCGACGTTTCCAAATGTCGCTACTGGCGGTGGTACTAGGAGTGGCTTTCTTATCGGGAATTTTTGCGCTGCGCGCTACCCTGGCCGATTCCTATAATTCTTTGGTTGCGTCCACCAATACCTATCAGTATTACCTGGTAGGAAAAACGCAGGGCGAAAAAGTGGAGGGACAGGCTCCCGTGCGAGAAAGCCTACCCCTAAAGACCGTGCACCAAGCAGAAAAGATATCAGGGGTCAAGTATGCCGACCCATACCTTGTGGACGTGTGCATGTTGGCTGACCAGGACAATAAGCGTCTGGGTAAAGGCGGACAAGTCTCCGTTTTGCAGGTAATTTATCCGGGGCACGCTCCCCAGCCTCGCTTGTTAAAAGGACAAGCTCCCCACGGTGAACAAGAAGTTGCTCTAGAAGAATCTGCAGCTAAACGCCTAGGCATAACTACCGGCCAAAAGCTGAAGGTTTACGTTTCTAGCGAAGGTAAAACCGCTACCGTCAGCGGGATTTATCGCTTCCCCTCCCCGGTTAGCTTCACCAACTATGTCTTTGTCGATGCTGATGGCTTCGTGCCCCTCACCCAAAAGCCTGCGCCGCTAGCCACCAACGCTGTCGGTATCACCGCTGAAAAGGGGATATCCTCCCAGAAGCTGCGCGCCTCCCTCAATAACGAGTTTTCGGATACTGCGCAAGTAATGAGCCAAGCCGAATACAACGATGAAATAAACGCGGCAGCTAATAGCTCCCTAGATTTTGTCAACGTATTCCTGCTGGTATTCGCGGCAATCGCCCTATTTGTAGGGGCGTTTATTATTAGCAACACTTTCCAAATGATGGTGCGCGCCCAGCAACCACAATTTGCGATGCTGCGAGCAATCGGAGCTGGCGGAGGACAAGTCTTTTCGATTGTGGCACTGCAAGGTTTGCTAGTGGGCACCCTAGGTTCCCTGATCGGGGTAGGAGCCGGATATCTACTCACCCGCGTGGTTTCCTGGGGTTTGGCGAAAGCCGGATTCGAGGCATTACAAATCGTCTGGTCATGGTCGATTACCCTCCTGGCTTTAACAGTGGGCATTCTGGTGACGGTAATCGGTTCCCTCTGGCCCGCCAGGTCAGCAGCGCTAACTCCTCCGGTTGAGGCGATGCGGCAAAACACGCAAACTCAAAAGCCAGTGTGGCCCCGCGCGATTATGGGAGCGGTGGTACTGGCGTTCGCGGTAGGACTGCTGGCGTGGGCCTGTTCTGATAGCGGGCAAAGTGGCCTGCGGCTAGGGATCGGCGCCGCACTATTCTTGCTGGCTATGCTGATTTTAGTTGCTCCGCTATCGGCAGTAATAGTTAAAGCCTTAGCGGGACTTATCTGGTGGTTGCGTCCTCATGCCCGCCTAGCGATGCGCACCTTGACTGCCAACCTGCGACAAACTGCCAATACGGCCGCCGCCCTGATGATCGGGGTGGCCCTGGTAGCAGTGGGAGCGACATTGGCTGCCTCTACTAAAGCCTCCACCAAATCGGTAATAGATCAGCAGATAAACGCCGATTTAGTGGTCAGTACGGATCCTACTGTTGTTTCACTTTCTCCTAGCCTTTTAAATAAAGCCGCCAAAGTGTCTGGGGTAGAACAGGTTGATCTTATGACCGGGATCGGTCTGTTTAGGATGACAGTTCCGGGGAAGAATCCGGAGCAAACCATGTTGCAAGTGACCTATCCGCAGTTCCAGCGCTACATAAAGGTGGACGCCATTACCGGTTCAACCGCAGACTATTTCTCTCAGCCACCCTCGTCTCCTAGGGCGCTGGTTTCTAGCGCTTGGGCTAAATCTCAAGGGCTCGCCCCGGGGGACAAGATTCAGCTAGGCGGGATTCACGGGGCCGAAACAGTTACCATCGCTGCCACTGTCGACACCGGATTCATATTCCTGGATGTGATGGTACCTCACTCCCTGGCCAGCAAACTAGGTCCAGAAGCAGCCGATATTACTACCAGCGCCGCCATCGAGATTAAAGATGGGGCTGACCGGGCTCAAGTACAACGCGAGGTACAAAAAGTAGTTACCAAAAACCCCTTTATGGTGGTACAAACCCATAAGGAAGCGGCAGATAGAGTGGCAGCTACGGTAGATCAGGTTTTGTCAGTCCTGTACGCCCTGCTCGCATTATCACTGGTAATCGCCGCTTTAGGGATTATGAATACGCTATCGCTTTCAGTACAGCAACGCTTTAGAGAACTGGGGCTAATCCGCACCGTGGGGCTTTCTTCCCGGGGGCTATCCCTGATGATTACCGTCGAGTCGGTGCTGATTACGCTGGCAGGTACCCTCCTGGGGATAGGTGGCGGGGTCTGCCTGGCAGTGTTCCTTTGCCGTTACCTAGCCGACCGGGGGATCAGCATTATCGAGATACCCTGGGGCTCGCTAGGGTTAATTTGTTTGCTGGCGGTACTGGTGGGAACGATTGCCGCGCTACTGCCGGCACGTCGCGCTCGGAGGATGCCGGTCTTAGAGGCGATCTCCACTAACGATTAGCGCCTAATAGCAAAGCAGAAACCCCGCCTAATTGCGCAGAGCCTTAAAGATTACCGGTTACTAGCACCGGCGCAGCTTATCAATTAAACCAATCGTCGTCGGTTGCGGACGGAATATGTTTACGCCAATCGTCGTAATCATCGCCGTTATCTTCTTCGGCTTGATCGCGTTGCTTAGCCTGCAGCTCGCGCTGCAACGCTTCATAGTCCGTCTCGGGACTGTAGTACTTTAACTTACGCGCTACTTTTGTCTGTTTAGCCTTTTGACGGCCGCGCCCCATGGCGTGACCCCCTCCACAATAATCACGGGTACGTTAAACGCACCCAAAAACTTCTAAAATGTTCTGTATAAAAAGATACCCCATTACGGGCGCCAAAACCATTTGAATCGTCAGGTGAGGTTAATGACACCAGACAGCAATGGCAATAGCCGTACTTTATAAATACCTAGCCTTTAGGGTTACTTTAGAATCCGCCGCACCAGCAGAGCGCCTAGCGCTAAGACTCCCCCCGCAGCTAAGGCCACCTTTCCCAAGGCTTCTGGCTTGCCGGTACTGGCCTCCTGCACGGTATCTTGAGCCTTATCCGCCAAGGCGCGCGCCTTCTTTTGAGCATCGGCTTTTGCCCGCTCCACATTCGCCTTTGGAGAAAAATAATCGGAAAGTTCCTCTACGGTGCCACTTAAATCTGCCCGGGCAGCTTCGAGATCTGCCTTAATCTGATTTTCGCTGCGTGCTGCCATTTTATTCCAAGCCTTTCTTTACCGCCGCAATACCTTCTTTTATACCTTCTTGGGGCTCTGGTTTTTCAGAAATTCCTTTTTGCAAAGAAGCCTTGCCTACCAGCGCCAAAATCAACAGCAGCACCAAAAGGATGCCGGCAACAATCAGTTTCGCCGCCCATTCTGGTACTACCAGCGCCAGTGCCGCTGCTACTGCCCCAAATAGGAACCCCAACATATAGAGGGCGAGCACCCCGGCTACAGCTAGCAGGGCAATTCCCACCCCGGAGCGTTTGGCCATGTTCGTGGCCTTCACCTTAGCCAGCTCAATCTCACCTTTTACCAAGGCCTGCACCTGGTCAGATAGCTTTGAAACTAGATTTCCCAGGTTAGGACGTCCAGATGCAGTTTCTACCGCCGCAGAACCAACCGGTTTGCCGGCAGCCTCTTTATCACCGCCATTTTCCGACGCAGCTGGCTTCGGAGATACATAGCGGGGAACGCCTTTGTTACCCCTATCGGGAGCACTATCCGCTGCCGCCTGAGGAGCAGCAGATCCCTGCGGAGATACTCCATTTTGGGGCGAGTGGTAACCGGGAGTTGCCGGAACTCCCGGAGTTGCCCGATGCTCCGGCGGAGTTCCGGGTGCCGAATGATATCCGGGAGTAGGCGGTATTGGCCGCTGTGAATCTGACATTTTCAAATCGCTCCTATCCATTGCTGAGAGCTGTTCCTTGTAGTAACCATATTCTAAGCTATAAGCAGTTTCTATAGTTGAGCAGAGTTTCCCCCTTAGCGAATCAGGCTCCCGCGGCCCGCCACTAACCGCCCGCTACCCCCTAACTACGCGGGCACGGCAAGGAAAATACCGGCAAATAGGTAGTTAAATCTGAGCCCACGCCCGTGGCATTAATTTTCTTACTATTCACGGCTTTTTCCCAGGTCAAGATGCCGGTGGCTAGGGAGAGCCAAGTGTCAGTTTTCATTTCCACCACCGCTGGCGGGGTTCCGCGCCGATGTACAGTTCCCGTGCCGATCTGTACTGCCCCAAAAGGTGGCACCCGCACCTCTACCGCCTGCCCCGGATGACGCTGAGCTAAAACTTGCAAGCTGTAACGTACCGCCGTGCCTTGATCTACCCGGCTAGCATTTCCCCGATTCCAAGCCGCCAAAGCCGCCTGCCCGTCCTCCGCAGAAATTTTTCGCCCCAAAACCGGCCTCCTAAGTTACTAACTGGGCGACACTGAGCGCGCCCTGGCTGCCTTTACTAACGCTTTTAAGCCGCCACCCCTTAGGCTATAACCGATGCACAAGCAATCACTAGAACAGCCTCAACGTTACCGAGCCCTCTATACTTTGCTGGCGGCGGCAGCACTGACCTTACTGGCAGTGTCGATGCTTAACGTTTCTATCCCTTCCATGACCAAGGCACTGGGTCTAACCAGCAACGATGTGCAATGGATTATGGCGGGCTACACCCTGATTTTTGGAATTGCGCTAATCCCGGCTGGCAGAATGGGGGATATCTGGGGTCATCGCCGTCTGTTCGTAATCGGGGTAGTAGTGTTCGGGGTTTCCTCATTAGGAGCGGGTCTAGCTACGACCCCGCTGATTTTAATTTTGATGCGCCTACTGGCCGGAATCGGTGCCGCCATCATCAGTCCTCAAGTATTAGGGCTGATCC
>OKIM01000084.1_pt1 | contig 35306 bp, 36 predicted proteins | sample 1612191 | NCBI WGS metagenome assembly OKIM01 (sample SAMN04436781, study PRJEB24849) | human gut metagenome | biome: human gut; feature: NICU; material: stool | host: Homo sapiens | place: USA: Saint Louis, MO | collected 2011-03-31 | reverse complement strand
GCTAAGCTAGGCAACGCTGATGGTACTACGCCCCAACGAGCGCGGGAGAGTAAGACACCACCACAACCACATTAAACAGGAGGCCAAACCCTTTGCGGGTTTGGCCTCCTAACTATATGTAGAACTTTTTGCAGACCGTTGGTAGCTAGGCGTAGTCAAGACTGGTCGTAAACGAGACGAGAACTATAGATAGGATAAGGGCATGCGTATCGGGATAGTCACAGACTGCTACCCGCCACATATGGGGGGAATAGAAACTCAAACATACAGCCTTGCGCAGCGGCTAAAAGCAATTGGACATTCGCCAGAAGTAATAACTGCTACCCGAGACGGATCCTTTGTCGGACGCCGCATAGAAGATCAGATTCCGGTGCATCGTTTAGGCATGCCTACCATTGGGTTCACGCCTATGAATCTCTTTGCCGCGCCATTATTTCGGGCTATTTTTCCCCGCTTCGATCTTTTACATGTACACGTGGGGGTCTTATCTCCGTTCGCACATTTGGCTTTGCAGGTAGCGGCAGGAAGCCAGATTCCCACTTTAGTTACCTTCCACTGTGAGCTGGCCACTTGGGCTCCTTTGATGCGCGGCAGCGGCTTTTTCAACCGCTGGGTAGAGGCCGGAATCCTATTTTCAGGGGTTTCTTCACTAATGAATTCCCAAATTAATCAGTTACTAACGCCCCCAAATCGGCGGTCTTGGCCGATAACCCCGAACGGAGTTGATACTGACTTTTGGTCCCCGCAGATCCACTCTCACAGTTCGGTAGCTACCGGACAGCAACCAGATACCCTAGATCCGGCTACAGTCACTAAGGCAAGTCGGCAGACCACGGTAGCTAAGACTTTTCAAGCAGTTAGTGCTATCCGTTTAATGCCCCGTAAACGGCCACTGGCGTTGCTTAAGTTTACGGAAAGAATAAACCAGGTGCTCGGCAGCCAAGGAAAAATGCAGCTAAAGATTTTTGGGGAAGGGTCGCTGCGGCCTTTGCTGCGTGCGCAGCGGCAAGTTCGCGAGGGAGAAGTCATCTTACCGGGCAGAGCGGATGCAGCCGGGCTTTTAAACGCTTACCACCAGGCTGACTTTTTTATTACCCTATGCCTGCATGAAAGCTTTGGAATCGCGGCCGCCGAAGCGCGCGCTAGCGGGTTACCGGTAATCGTGCGGTCACAAAGCCCCATAACCGACTTTATTAGCGAGGGCGTAACCGGTATTACCGCTGAAAATGACAGCAAACTTGCGGAAAAAACCGCTGCCGCCCTCTTAAATGGAAAACTAAATCAACTGCGGGACAACTGTAAGAGTCAGCCCAGTCCGGTTTCCTGGGAGCGTTGCCTGGAGGCGACGCTCGCGGCCTATGAAAAGGCAAAAGAGTATCGCCAGAAAAAGTAACTTCACGCCGCAAATAAATAAAAGCAAACAGGGCAATCCCTAATAGAATCGGTATGCCCCCCATGTGCGATAGCACCGGGGAAATCCGCATCCTCTAGACCCGACCGGATCGAGAGGGCGAGCTCGCCCTCGAGAAAAATAGAGCTACTTCCCCTCGGCCTGCTTTTTTGCTGCCATAATCCCTTCCGCACGGCGCATAAAATCTGAGAGCCTACTGGCAGCAGCCACCACTGCTGGGCCGTGAATCCTGCCCGGTTGGCGTCCCATGCGGTCAATTGGGCCAGAAACACTCAAAGCTGCCACCACTTTGCCCGAAGCTAGCCGCACCGGCGCAGAAACTGAGGCCAACCCGGGTTCGCGTTCGCCAATAGATTGCGCCCAACCCCTCCGGCGGACTACCGACAGTTGGGTGGCAGTAAAAGAGGCTCCTTGTAAACCGCGATGCAAGCGGTCAGGTTCCTCCCAGGCTAATAAAATTTGTGCAGCCGAACCGGCCTTCATGGACAGTGCCGAACCGGTGGGAGTGGAGTCCCGCAGTCCCAAAGGAGACTCACAGCTAGCGACCACGATTCGTTGATCTCCCTGGCGGCGATACATTTGCGTCGATTCTTTAGTATGATCGCAAAGCGCTTTCAAAATTGGACGGGCTGCAGCTAGGAGACGATCTTCTCCAGCAGCAGAGGCAAGTTCCCCAATTCTTGGACCCAAAATAAAGCGGCCATGCACATCTCGAGCTACGAAACGGTGATACTCCAAAGCAACGGCCAGGCGGTGCGCAGTCGGACGCGCCAGACCAGTACTGTTCACCAACTGAGCCAGGGTGCCGGGTCCTGCTTCGAGGGCACTTAGGACAAGAGTGGCCTTGTCGAGAACCCCAACCCCACTTCCTTCATTGTTATTGTCCATGTACTGATATTGCCATCTTACAGCATGGAATTCCAACTACACTTGCGAAAATAGACTGCAAATTTACGAGAACGGGATCGGGGAGGCACATATGGCTAAAACTCTAGCGGAAAAAGTTTGGGCTGCTCACGTGGTTAAACACGGCGAAAATGGGGCTCCCGACCTGCTATATATTGACCTCCATTTGTGTCATGAGGTAACTAGTCCGCAAGCTTTTGCCGGGCTGCGGATGGCGGGACGAAAAGTGCGCCGCCCCGACCTAACGATTGCGACCGAGGATCACAACACTCCCACAGTAGATATTGATCTACCGATTAAAAATCAGACCTCTGCTACCCAGATTCATACTTTGAGACAAAATGCTAAAGAGTTTGGAATCCGGCTGCACTCCCTGGGGGATGCTGACCAAGGCATTGTGCACGTAGTCGGTCCTCAGCTGGGACTGACACAACCGGGAATGACTATTGTTTGCGGCGACTCCCACACCTCTACTCACGGAGCTTTCGGGGCTTTAGCCTTTGGGATCGGTACTTCCCAAGTGGAACAGGTCTTAGCCACCCAAACTTTGCCACTTAAACCCTTTAAGACTATGGCGGTAAACATTCCGGGGAAGCTGCGGCCCGGAGTTTATGCGAAAGATATTATCTTGGCGATCATCGCCAAGATCGGCACCGGGGGCGGGCAGGGCTATGTGATTGAGTATCGCGGCGAGGCCATTGAAAACCTCTCCATGGAAGGCCGGATGACCGTCTGTAATATGTCGATTGAGGCGGGTGCGCGCGCGGGCATGATCGCCCCTGACCAGACCACTTTTGACTATATTAAAGGACGTCCTCATGCCCCTAGCGGTGAGCAGTGGGAAACCGCCACCCGCTATTGGCAGAGTTTGCGTACTGATCCAGATGCCAAGTTCGACCGGGAAGTTACGATTCCCGCCGAAAGTATCGAACCTTTCGTAACCTGGGGAACTAACCCGGGGCAAGGGGTGCCGCTGAGCGGGAAAGTACCTGATCCTGAGCAGTTGCGCACCGATAGTGAGCAAGACGCTGCCCGGCGCTCTCTAGCCTATATGGGACTAACCCCGGGCACCCCGATGCGCGATATTAAGGTGGATACAGTTTTCATAGGCTCGTGTACCAACGGACGCATCGAAGATTTACGCACCGTAGCCCAGGTTTGGAGCGGACGTAAAAAAGCTGAGGACGTGCGGGTATTAGTGGTACCCGGGTCTGCGCGGGTGCGGCTCCAAGCCGAGGCCGAAGGGCTGGATAAAATCTTTACCAGCTTCGGGGCCGAGTGGCGCAACGCAGGTTGTTCGATGTGTTTAGGGATGAATCCCGACAAGCTGGGGGAGAAGGAGCGCTCGGCCTCCACCTCGAACCGGAACTTTGAAGGCAGACAAGGTAAGCACTCTCGTACCCATTTGGTTTCCCCGGCGATTGCGGCCGCCACTGCGGTGACCGGGCATTTATCAAGTCCGCGGGATTTACCGGAAGTAACCACCAGGAAAGAGGATTAAATGATGGAAAAATTTATCTCCCATACTGGTATTGCGGCACCGCTGCGCCGTTCGAATGTTGATACCGATCAGATCATTCCTGCCGTCTACTTAAAACGGGTGACCAAAACGGGGTTTGAGGACGGGCTTTTCGCGGCCTGGCGGCAGGATAAAGACTTTGTGCTTAATCTAGCTCCCTTCAAGAAGGCATCTATTTTGGTAGCCGGTCCAGATTTTGGTACCGGATCCAGCCGGGAACACGCAGTCTGGGCGCTGCGAGACTATGGTTTCAAAGTGGTTTTGGCCCCCAAGTTCGCCGATATTTTCCGCGGTAACTGCGAAAAAGATGGCATGGTGGCCGGGGTTATTAGCCTGGAAGACTGCCAGACGCTCTGGAAAATGCTAGAGGAAGAACCCGGTAGCACCGTTACCGTGGATCTAGAGCAACAAAGCGTTACCTGCGGGGCTTTTTCGTGCAGTTTCCAAATCGACAGTTATACCCGCTGGCGCCTGCTGGAGGGGTTAGACGATATTGACCTCACCCTGCGAGATGAGGACGCCATTAGTGCTTTCGAAGCAGCGCGGCCAAAGTTTTTGCCCCGCACCCTACCTGCGAAACATTTACCACCGCGCGAGGTAGTATCTGCGCGCGAAGTTCCGCTAGGAATCCCTGAGGTCAAGTAGCTTTCGGAGCCCCTCAGTGACGCTGGTTCCCCTGGTGAAAGGTACCGGGAGTTCCCTCTCCCACTCCCGGTATTCGCTACCGGATATTTTGGTGCGATTCCCCTCGCCCAAAGCGCAATTCCTGCCAGGTGTCTGCCTGCAAGTGCGAGGGCGGGTACACTGGGCATATTGAGGAAAGCGGAAAGGGAAATAACAGGTGGAACCGGTTCTAGAAGTGCAAGGCGGACATCCGCTGACAGGCCGTATAAAGGTACGAGGGGCAAAGAACTTTGTCCCCAAGGCGATGGTGGCGGCGCTGCTAGGCACTACCCCTTCTATTTTGAAAAATGTTCCCCTAATCCGGGACGTAGATATCGTTTGCGGTTTGCTGGAACTGCACGGGGTGAAAACCGACTACGATTCGGGCAGCGGACAGCTACTTATCGACCCCTCTAATGTAGAGGCCGCCCAGGTAGCCAGTATCGACACCTTAGCGGGATCGTCACGGATTCCGATTCTATTTTGTGGTCCGCTACTGCACCGCCTAGGCGAAGCCATCATCCCGGATTTGGGGGGATGTGTGATTGGGGATCGTCCAATAGATTTCCACTTGTCTATTTTGCGCTCTTTCGGAGCCCAGGTAGACAAACTGAAATCGGGTATCCATATCGCCGCTCCGGAGGGGCTGCGGGGAGCGGTTATTGAACTGCCCTATCCTTCAGTGGGAGCCACTGAACAGACCCTGCTGGCAGGAGTGCAAGCCGAGGGGATTACGGAGCTGCGAGGCGCCGCCATTGAACCGGAAATCATGGATCTGATCAATGTGCTGCAAAAGATGGGCGCGATCATCAGCGTAGATACTGATCGCACTATCCGGATCGAAGGGGTAGAAAATCTGGAAGGATTCACCCACACCGCCCTGGCAGATCGGATCGAAGCGGCCTCTTGGGGATCTGCGGCTCTGGCTACTCACGGCGATATTTTTGTCGAGGGCGCTTCTCAGCCGGAAATGATTACTTTCCTAAACATGTTCCGCAAGGTGGGGGGCGCGTTCTCGGTCGAACCTGACGGGATTCGCTTCTACCATCCGGGCGGAGAACTCAAACCGATCGTGCTAGAAACCAATGTACATCCTGGTTTTATGACTGACTGGCAACAACCTATGGTGGTGGCTCTCACCCAGGCACAGGGGCTGTCGATCGTGCATGAAACTGTCTATGAGCAGCGTTTTGGTTTTACCAAGGCTCTAAATAAAATGGGAGCCCAAATCCAGCTGTACCGGGAATGTTTAACCGGGTTGGCCTGCCGTTTCGGGCAAAGAAACTATTATCATTCGGCGGCAATTTCTGGGCCGACTCCGCTGCATGGTGCCGATATTACTATCCCCGACCTGCGGGGAGGATTCTCTCATTTGATCGCGGCACTGGCGGCTGATGGAAAATCTACGGTGCGGGGAATCGATATGATTAGCCGCGGATATGAGCATTTCCTTACTAAACTGGGTGCATTAGGTGCGCAAGTCAAGCTGGAAAAATAAGGGGTAACTATGGCCGGTAAGTTTTCTCGCTTTTATAAGTTTTGTGTACGCGTGGCGCGCGTTCCGGTAGGGGCGGTTACCCGCCGGCATTGGGAAGGGCAGGAAAATCTGCCCAAAGAAGACGGGTTCGTAGCGGTAGTCAACCACATTTCCGAGTTCGACTCCATGACCCTCATGCACTTCATGACCAGCGCCGGCTATCCGGTGCGGGTTCTTTGCAAAGAGGAACTCTTTAAAGTTCCGATCCTGGGGTCGATTATGCGTTCCACTGGGCAAATCCCGGTTTACCGGGAATCTACCCACTCCCGAGATGCTTTAGCGGCTGCGATTGAGGGCTTGCAAGCCGGTGAATGCATAACCGTCTACGGGGAGGGAACCCTGACTCGCGATCCCGATTTTTGGCCGATGCGGATGAAAACGGGGGCAGCGCGGATGGCGCTGCGCGCCCGGGTTCCGCTGGTGCCCGTGGTGCAATGGGGGGCGCAAGACGTTCTTGATCGCTATGGACGCCGCCCTAATCTGAAAGGTAAAAAGGACGTCTGGGTTAAGGCCTTGCCGGAAGTTGACCTATCGGATCTGTATGACCGGGCTGAAGAACCAGAAGTTTGGTATCAGGCAACCGAAAGAATCGAAGAGGCGATTTGCCGCGGGGTGGAAGAAATTCGGGGCACAAAAATGCCGCACCGTCCCTTAGATCGCAAATCTGCCCGGATGCCTTCGAAGAAACAGTTAGGGATAGCCGCTAAGGCATGGCGGGCAGATCATCCGGGAAAGCTGGTAACCGCGCGCAGCCTGGGAGAGCTTGACCCATATTTAGCAGCTGCATCTAACGCCGCTGATCCGGCAACGCAGGAGGATAACTGATAATGGCCACCTCTGCGGCTCGCAAAGTCGCCGTGCTGGGTGCAGGTGCCTGGGGAACAGTATTTGCCCAAATATTAGCGGATGCCGGCAATGAAGTGCGGATCTGGGCGCGGCGACCAGAACTAGCTGCCCAAATTAATGCGGGGGAAAATCCGCGCTACGTGCCGGGAACAACTCTGCAAGGGATTAAGGCATCCAGCGACTTGCAATGGGTATGTCAGGGCGCCGGAATGGTGGTGGTTTCTATCCCCTCCAACGGGGTACGCACTTTGCTCCAGCAAGTTCGGAGCTTCCTCCCCCTAAATGCCACGGTGATATCGCTGGTAAAGGGGCTAGAAGCAGGCACTTTGCAAACCATGACCGAAGTAATCGCTCAGGCTGGCGAGATTCACCCGTCCCGGATAGTGGCGGTGTCCGGGCCGAATCTCTCCGGTGAGATTGCCCGTCATGAACCTACGGGAGCGGCGGTTGCGGGGGAAGATACCTGGCGCGCCGGGCTGGTGGCATCGCGTATCCACACCCATTATTTCCGCCCTTACGTGGCTGAGGACATAGTTGGGGTAGAAATTGGGGGAGTGGTAAAAAATGTTATCGCCATGGCAGTAGGGGCTGCTGATGGTCTGGGGTTAGGGGTTAATTCTCGCTCTTTCCTGATTACGCGTGGCCTGGCAGAAATGGTGCGTTTAGGGGTAGCGATGGGTGCCCAGCCAGAGACATTCCTGGGACTTGCCGGGCTCGGCGACCTGGTAGCTACCTGTTCTTCGTCCTCGTCACGAAACTTTTCCTTTGGGTATCGTCTGGGGAAAGGGATGAGCGTTTCGGAAGCCTTGGAGGCTTCGGTAGGTACGGTTGAGGGAGCCCGCTCTTGCCCGGTAGTGCGCGATTTAGCGCATAAACGTGGAGTTTCTATGCCGATCAACTCGGCTGCCTATCGGGTGATTAGCGGGAAACAAAGCTTAGAAGAAGCGTTAGTATCTTTGACTGCCGGGCCGCGGGTAACTGATGGCCCCAGTGCGCGAATGGTATAGAGAGGATCAACCGTGACGCAAAATAATCAAAGTAAACCTCGGGTATTAGTGCTGTTCGGGGGAGAATCGGGGGAGCATGGGATTTCCTGTGCGACCGCTGCCGGGGTAGTAGCAGCCATCGATCATGACCGTTTCGAGGTCGTCACCGTAGGGATTACCCCGCAGGGTCAGTGGGTGCCGATAGATTTTAGTTCCGACCAGTTCCAGATATCCGATACCGGTGTCGCGGAAGTTCCTGCTGCCAATCGGCAGTTGTTCTTATCCCCGGGAGATGGACACGTGGTGAGCCTACCCACCCAGCTGGGGTCAGAATTTTCCTTGAGCGATCTCGGCAACTTTGACGTAGTATTCCCGCTGCTGCATGGACCTTTCGGTGAGGATGGAACCGTACAGGGACTGTTAGAAATGATGCATCTGCCGTATGTGGGATGCGGAGTGCTAGCATCGGCGGCCGCGATGGATAAACCCACCACTAAGGTGCTTTTGCATGAGGCCGAGCTGCCGGCCGGAAAATGGGAAACCGTAACCGCCGGGCAGTGGAAGCGTGACCGTGCTGGGGTAATTGAGCGTCTAGAACGCCTGGGGTTGCCGGTTTTTGTGAAACCGGCACGGGCTGGCTCCTCCCTGGGGATCACCAAGGTTAGCGTCGCTGCTGACCTAGAAGCAGCGATCACCAAGGCGCAAGCGGTAGATCCGCGGGTGATTGTAGAACAAGAACTTACCGGTTTCGAGGTGGAATGTGCGGTGCTGCAGGGAGCAGACGGGCGTCCTCGTACCACCGAGCCGGGACGCATCGCCATGGGTGATGACGTGCCATTTTATGACTATAAAACCAAATATTTTGGGGAAGATACCGTCAGCTTAGAGATCCCGGCAAAGATCCCCGGGCATTTGGCTACTCAGGTGCGCGAGATTGCTGCCCAAGCTTTTGAAGCCCTTGGGTGTGAGGGCCTGGCACGAGTGGACTTCTTTGTTGATCCGGAAAAAGATGCGGTAGTCATCAACGAAGTTAACACCATGCCCGGATTCACCCCGTTTTCTATGTATCCTAAGCTGTGGGAACATATGGGCATTGGGTATTCGCAGTTGATGGAGGAACTGATTACTTTGGCGTTATCGCGTCCAGTGGGATTGAGATAAGTTATTTCAAAAGAATAGGGTCATTTCCTAGGCTAATGACGAGCAGAACAATTAGGGTTGGAGATATGGCGAAAAAACGCGTTACCTTAGTGACTTGTGCGCAGTATCCGGAGCTATCCGAGGACGAGGCCGGGCTAGTTGATGAACTGAACTCGCGGGGAGTCGACGCTCGGATTGCAATCTGGAACGATCCTCACGTGGATTGGGAAGAAGCGGGGGTGTGCGTGATCCGTACTGTACGTGATTACGCTAGTCACCGGGAAGAGTTTGTGGAGTGGGCGCACCAGGTTCCTCGCCTGTTGAATCCGGCGGATGTTACCGAGTGGGCAACCGATAAACACTACTTGCTCAATCTGCAAGAGCAAGGGGTGCCCGTGATTCCTACTACCTGGTTAGAGCCAGAACAACATCTCAGCAAGCACCAAGTGCACACCCGGTTCCCGGCGTATGGGGAGTTCGTGGTGAAACCGGCAGTCTCCTCAGGCGGCCGAGAAATGGGACGTTACGACGCCAATAACGGTATGGCGCGGATGGCGGCAGTAACTCACGCCAATCGTCTCCTCCAAGAGGGACGCTCGGTTATGGTGCAGCGTTACCTGTCGGAAGTTGATGAGCACGGTGAATACTCCTTGGTTTATATGAACGGAGTTTTATCACACTCGGTAGAAAAGGCCGCTATGCTCACCAATCCCAATACCACTGAGGTGCAGGCACAAGAAACAGTTACCGGTAACCGGCAACCAAACTCCGAAGAGTGGATTTTCGGGGAAAAGGTACGGTCAGCTATTCATCGCATGATTAAACAGCGCCTGGGACACGATCAACAGCTGCTGTTTTTGCGTATTGATATTGTTCCTGACGGAAAAGGTTCCTATTACCTAATGGAAGTGTCCCCGGTCGATGGTTCGCTTTACTTGCGTACTCGTGAGGACGGCATTGCTACTTTCGCTGACGCAATTTGTAACCGCGTTTTTTGGTAAAGCAAGATTCTTACCTGCAAGGATAGTAGATGTGAGCGGATACATAGCCCGCAAGCGTCGCAATAATTTCATCTGAGGCCCCCGGTTAGATAAAGTGGGTATTCGTCGCTATGCGACAGATGGTGGCTGTAGTTCAGTTGGTAGAACGCCTGGTTGTGGTCCAGGAGGTCGCGGGTTCGAGCCCCGTCAGCCACCCCATACGGCAGCTGCCCTGCAGTTTGCCGCATAGGCAGTTCAAATGATTCCTTGAACTAGCGGTGGCAGATAACACACTGTCTGGACAGGGATTTTGTTTGAAAAACGCCGCCGGTATCGACTACCCTGGTTAGTCGGTGCTGGTTGTCTGGACGACCGGCTGGGTTCGGTTTTCCGGACACAAGAAAATGTACGTGACTAAGGAAATGAGCAGCAAAGTGGTCTACGCGATCGTCAAGGCGGGCGGCCGTCAAGAAAAGGTCTCCGTCGGGGATGTAGTCGTCGTCGACAAGCTGGCAGCAGAGGTTGGCGACACCGTCGATTTCAAGCCAGTGATGGTAGTTGACGGTGACCAAGTCACCTCCGACGCCGCTGATCTAGAGAAAATCAAGGTAACGGCAGAAGTCTTGGAACAGACCAAAGGTCCGAAGGTTCGGATTCTGAAGTTCAAGAACAAGACCGGATATACTCGCCGGATGGGCCACCGCGCTAAGCTGACCCAGGTAAAGATCACTAAGATCGCCTAACCTCAGGCAAGAAAGGAAAAGAAAATGGCACATAAGAAAGGACTAGGTTCCTCTTCTAACGGCCGTGACTCTAACCCGCAGTACCTGGGGATCAAGCGTTACGGTGGAGAAAGCGTCAACGCCGGGGAAATCCTGGTTCGTCAGCGGGGAAGCAAGTATCACCCGGGGACTAACGTGGGAATGGGCAAGGACGATACTCTCTTCGCTCTGGCCGCCGGATCCGTTGAGTTCGGTCGTCGGCGCGGTCGTAAAGTCGTAAACGTAATTTCGGCTTAAAGTAAACTAAATACTTTTAACAGGTAGCGGGGTCGGGTGACGACCCCGCTACACTTGTATAGTGACCAGCGGGCGGTTGCTAGTGACTTTTCAGCCTTGGCTCTAAGGAGTAAACATGGCCAGTTTTGTGGATCGAGTAAAAATCGATGTGACTGCCGGTAATGGGGGTAATGGCTGCGTCAGTGTCCGGCGTGAGAAATATAAACCACTGGGCGGACCCGATGGGGGCGATGGCGGCCGCGGCGGCAGCGTATTCTTAGAGGTTGATCCCCAGTCGCATACCCTGCTCGATTATCACCATTTGCCGCATCGTAAAGCCACTAACGGAACTCCCGGGATGGGAGACAATCGGGAGGGCGCGAATGGTGAAGACCTGGTACTCCCGGTGCCTCCCGGAACGGTAGTTAAATCTGCAGCTGGCGAGATTTTGGCGGATCTACAAGGAGCTGGCTCGCGCCTGGAAGTAGCGCGCGGGGGCACTGGCGGTAAAGGCAATGCCGCGCTGGCTACCCGCAAGCGTAAAGCCCCGGGGTTTGCGCTTTTAGGGGAAGAGGGCGAATCTCGCGTCCTCATTTTGGAATTAAAATCGGTGGCCGATGTGGGGCTGGTTGGGTTCCCGTCCTCCGGTAAGTCTTCCCTAATCGGAGCTATTTCCGAGGCGAAACCGAAGATCGCGGATTATCCGTTCACTACTTTGGTGCCAAACCTGGGGGTAGTACAGGCCGGAGATGAACGGTTCACGGTAGCAGATGTTCCCGGCCTGATACCGGGAGCTTCCCAAGGGAAAGGGCTGGGGCTGGACTTCCTCCGCCATATCGAGCGTTGCGCAGTGATTGCGCACGTGGTGGACTGTGCGAATATGGAGTCCGAGCGTAACCCGGTCGATGATATTAAAGCTCTAGAAGCCGAATTGGCGGCCTATGAAAGCGATCTGGACGAAGTTTCGGGATATGTGCCTTTGGGGGAACGTCCCCGGGTAATCATTCTTAATAAGATGGATATTCCCGATGCCGCAGATATGGCAAAACTACAGGCGGAGGAACTCGCTAAGTTCGGTTGGCCCATGTATGCGGTTTCCGCGGTTAGCGGTCGTGGCCTGGAGGCTTTAGTATTTGCCTTGGCAGACATGGTTTTGCGGCTGCGCCAGGCAGAGCCAGAACGGGAAGTTCAGCCTTTGCAGGTGTTGCGACCACCGGCGGTGGGGGATTCCGGCTTTACGGTTACACAGCAAAAAACTGGGCAAGGACTGGTTTATCAGGTGCGGGGAGAAAAACCTGAGCGCTGGGTGAAGCAGACTGATTTTGCCAATGATGAGGCGATCGGCTTCCTGGCAGACCGACTCTACAACTTAGGGGTGGAAGCCGAGCTGCTCCAATCGGGTGCCAAGAGTGGAGACACGGTAGTTATCGGAGAAATGGAAGGCGGAGTGATCTTTGACTTTGAACCTTTACAATCCGCCGGTGCCGAGCTGCTAGGCGCCCGCGGGCAAGACCTCCGGCTAGAGGGATCGACGCGGCGTACTAACCAGGAGCGGCGCGAGCAATACCATCAGATGATGGATGGGAAAGAAGCAGCTCGCCGGAATCTACGTTTGGAAGCCGAGCAGGGGTTGTGGACTGATCCCTCCGTTGACTAGGGGGATAATCTGTCAAGCTACCGGTTTCGTGGACAAAATATTTACATAAGTCACGAAGACCAGTAAAGGATATTAGGACTCGCTCACCTTTGGTAGGATTGAAGCTACCGGTCTAGCAGCAAAGCTGGCAAGAAGGGGTATTTAATGGCGGTAGGCATCGGCGTCGCTGGCAGACGTATCGGGGTCATGGGGGGTACCTTCGACCCGATTCATCATGGCCACTTGGTGGCGGCCTCTGAAGTGCAGCATCGCTTTGACCTCGATGAAGTTATTTTCGTGCCGACTGCCACCCAGCCGTTTAAGAAAGGACGGCGGGTTACCGTGCCAGAACATCGCTATTTGATGACCTCGATTGCTACCGCCTCCAATCCACGTTTTACCGTTTCGCGAGTGGATATTGAACGCGGGGAAATCACCTATACGGTGGATACCTTGCGGGATTTAAAGCGAGAACGGCCTGGCTGTGACCTGTTTTTCATTACCGGTGCCGATGCCTTACGTAAAATCATGGATTGGAAAAACGCGGACGAACTGTTCGAATTGGCACGATTCGTGGGGGTAACCCGCCCTGGTCACCGCTGGGTTAATACCGAAGAACTACCTGCTGAGCGGGTATCTTTGTTGGAAGTACCCGCCATGGCTATTTCTTCTACCGACATCCGTCAGCGGGTGGTATCGGGGGCGCCGATCTGGTATTTGACCCCGGATGGGGTGGTGCAATATATCGCGAAATATGGTCTTTATCGGGAGGATAACCACTAATGAGCGAAGCAGACTTTCCGAATAACCCTGGGGAGCAGACCTATTCGCCGATTTCGAAGTACGGTCAGATTTCTATCGCGGAACAGCTGGCGCGCCTGGAGGAGATCCGCACCGGAGGGCGTCGCCCAGCTTACCGTCCGCAGCCTCCTTCGCAAGAGTCGCAATGGGGGCAGATCCAAGAGGGTTTCAGCCAGGTTGAGGGGGATATTTCTTGGCAGCTGCGGCAAGAATCATTAGCAACTGAGCGGCAAGCACAACGCCCACTTAGTCCAGACCAGGATGGACGCAGCTGGGTACAAGAGTATCGGGAAAAACAGCAGATGCGGAAAGTCGCGCAGGAAGCGCGAGAAAGAGTAGAGGCTGATCTGCAGCGGCTCTTAAAAGAACGGGAAGAAGCCCAAGCCTATGCCCGGGAGCAGGAACGTTTGGCGGCAGAGGCTGCGGAACGTTTACGCAAGTTAGAGGATGCCGAACAGGAGGCTTTGCGTACTGCTGCCCGGGAGCAACAACGCCGGGAACAACGAGTTTTAAATACGCAGGTAGCGGAAGAAGAATCTGAAGCCGAGAAAATGGCGGAGCTATTGGCTTCGTTTCAAAACCTACAGGCGAGCGCCGCCCAACCACCAGCAAGTGCCCCTACTGCTCCGGTTGATGCTACGCCGCGGGTTGTAGAGCCGCTGCCTCGAGAGGTGCAGCTGGCTCCGCAAGTGCCATTGCAGTCTTCGCCACGAGACTCGCTGGTAGAGCCTCATCCTCGCGTTGTTCCGCAGGAGCCGGCAGTGCCGCTGACGCCTACTCGGCAACCGGAATCTCCCCAGCAAGCTCCTGCAGGGGCTGAGCGGCCGCAGGTGGGGGCAACTGCTACTCCGCTAGCCTCGGGGGCGCAGCAACCGCAGGCACCTTCACGTATTTATGCAGATACCCCTGGTGGAACCGGTAAACCGGTTTATTCCTCCGCAAATGCCGGCGCAGGTTTTTCTGCCTCCACCCTAAGGACGGGGGCGGCTCTTGATGCTGATACCACCCAACCCGTGAAAGTAAGCCCGATTGATGCTCTAACTGATGAGGCCGATGACCGGGCGCTCGCCGATAGTTTAGCTTTCGCTGCTACCAGCAAGAATCTTGCGGCAACTCGGTCAGCTCCGGCTCCGGTTCGGGCTCCGGAAATGCCGGCTCCTCGGCTTACTAATATTGCGCCGGGTACCTCGACCCCCGCTTCCTCCCCAGCTAGGGTACAGACGGGGGCTGCGCGACCGCAGGTAGCAGCTCCGGTGACTCCGGTTCCGCAAGGGCAGAGCGCGCCGGCCGCTACTACGAACGCGCAGACCAGCCCACAAACCTCCACGCAGGAATCTGCATCCGGCGCGGCTAACTTATCGCCGTTAAATCTCGCTGTCGGTGAAGCCGGATCTGCTGCCGAGTTATTCCAGCAGGCCTTGGCACAAAGCAAGTTAGGCACCACCAGGGCTGCCCCGGCAGCTTCCCGGGCGCCCGGTTCTGCGGGGAATACCGCCAGCCAGGTATCTGTGCGCCCGGCTCCGGCGCCTCCGGTCACTTCTTCCGGGCAGCTTCAGGTTTCAGGTCTTCCCGCGGCAGCTCAGGTAGAGCCACAGGTTCCGCAGGTGCCGGCCGCTTCCGCGCCCAGCGTGCAGCCCGCCTCGCCAGCTCCCGCAATGCCTGCTCAGGGTAACGTGGTGGCGCCGCCTGCGGTGACGCAATCAGTGGCAACGCCTCTGGCAGCACAGCCGGCGCAGCCAGCGCCGGCACCGGCTCCGGGAACCATGCCAGGATCGCCCGCAACGCAGCCGGCTTATACGCCGTCCGCGGCTCCGACGCCCCAAGTCCCAGCTCCGGCGCCTGCAGCCGCTACGGCTACTGCCGCCAGCCCGCTAACGGCTCCGGCTGTGGTTGCCAGCCCGACAGCGGCGACGGTAACCGAATCCGCGGAAGCTAAACCGAGTGATGCCCCGCCCACTTCCGCCGAAAGCGAGCCTCCTCAAGAGGAGAAAACCCGGTGGTGGCAGCGGAAACGGAAAGCAAAAAAAGCTGAGGCCCCGGAGCAGGAAGACACTCGCGCCGGGGCGTGGCAAGAATCCACTGACGAGGAGGGCGAGGAAGAGCCGCTAACGTTTATCCAAACGTTCTTGCGTTGGGTGCTTAGGCTATCTATCTTGCTGATTATTGCTTTGGGAATGGTGCTTACTATGGATCGACCAGTGATTTCTCAAACGATGGGGCAGGATATCTTGCAAGCCGGTATCGTAGATAATGTAACCGTTACTCAAATATAGGAGTTCTTCTTGGTCGAAAAGCTTGACCCGCGTCAACTAGCTGAAATCGCTGCCCAGGCGGCTGCCAGTAAACTGGCGACCGATGTGGTGGCGATTGATGTTCACGAACAAACTATTATCACGGACATTTTCGTAATTTGTTCGGCTGATAATCCCCGCCAAGCGCGCGCGATTATGAATGAAATAGATCATGCCTGTCACGACGCGGGTGCTGATCCGACCACTATTGAGGGTAATGATGAATTCCGGTGGGTGCTGATGGAGCTTCCGGGGGTAATCGTGCATATTTTCTTGGCTGAAGAGCGCGAATACTATGGGCTGGAACGGCTGTGGAATGATTGTCCGCGAATCGAGTTGCCTGATTTAGAGGAGGCAGCCCAGGCGGAGCAAGCTCGGATAGCTGCCCAAAAACCGCCGCAGGATGCTGCAAGTTTGATTGTAGGACTAGATTAGGTAACTCATGGCGAAGAAGATTGTTCTTTGGCGACACGGTCAAACTGACTATAACCTGCAAGGACGGGTACAGGGACAGGTGGATATTCCCCTTAACCAGGTGGGAATAGCCCAGGCAGCGGCGGCCGCGGAAGAGCTAGTTAAACTCAAGCCTGAGCGGATCGTATGTTCTGATTTGCGGCGAGCGCAGGATACGGGACAGGCATTGGCTGATATTTGTGGCGGGAGCGTTGATTTTCTGGTTGATGAGCGCCTGCGCGAGCGTGCCTTTGGGGATTTTGAGGGTCTTTCGGTGAAAGAACTGCAAGATCGTTTTGCGGCGCGCTATGAGGAATGGCGAGGAACCGGGGAATGTCCCTTGGCGGGGGTAGAGTCGCGTGGTGAAGTGGGTTCCCGGGTTGCCGAATGCGTTAGTGACCATTTTGACGAGGTAGAGGGCGTCTTAGTGGTGGTATCTCACGGTTCAGCTTTGACGCAGGGATTGGTGAAGATTCTAGGCTTAGATCCTTTGGCCTGGCAGGGACTGCGAGGTTTAGATAATTGCCACTGGTCCACGGTGATTCCTTACTCGCGTAAGCCTGGATGGCGTCTGGTCTCACACAATATCGGAGCCCCCGAGGTTCCCGGTTCGGCGCTACCTTCTCTGGCTTAACTGGTTGCGCTCCGCGTAAGCTGCGAGAATAACAATTATGTCGGAATACACAGACGGGCGATTTGAAGTAAAGGCTAAGTGTTAGTTAAAGTTATCTGGTGCCTACCGAACAGGCTTGTGAAGGTGGGACATAGCTTTCGGGGCTATAGCGCAGTTGGTAGCGCGCTTCCATGGCATGGAAGAGGTCGCGGGTTCGATTCCCGCTAGCTCCACTACGAGCACACTGAGTTGATACAATTTCGCAAAACTAGGGTTTTGCGCAAAGGTGCGCGCAAAATTTGAAAACGCGCGCAAAATCTAAAAGTCCTGCTCAAAAGCATAAAAATAGGGCTGACTACCTGAACGTTGGTCAGCCCTTTTGTTTTGCGTGGCTCTAATAGCTATCTGCTGGAACCTCTATTTGGGGCTAATACCTAAATTTGGGGATATTTTGGGTTAATACCCAAATGGGCATTAGCCCAATAGAAAGCCAGCAACCGAAATGATCGGTGCTGGCTTTTGGGTTTTGAGCTTTGCTGCTATTGCTCTGGTGTGCTGGGTCTCGTGTCATAATAATGGCAGAGGTAAATAGTTCAGTTAGATCAAAGGTTTTGAAGCTTCTACCAAAGTTAAAAACCGAAGAACTGGAAAGAGAGAATGATGAAAAGTATAATAACAAAATATATAACTTTTTGCTTATACGATAAGCATAATAAAGCTAGGTTATCGATGTATTTGCCGATGCAATATTCTTTAGCTGATATATTACATATTATAAGTGAATATACAGATTATAAAAACAAATTTAGTTGGAATATCCATAATCCTTATAGAAAAGAATTAGTTATAAAAAATGCTATGGAAAAAGATGAGCTGGATCATATTTCATATGCACAATTTAGAGACACAACACCGGGGATTGTTGTAACATATGGCTCAACTTGTATATTAGTTGAATCTCGTAAAACGAAAAAAAGTAGCAAAGTGTATCCATTTGAAATTAAAGCAAGCGGAAACTTCCCAAATGAAGAAAAGGTTTCAAAAAAAGAATTATCAGAAAAATTTTTGTACGATTATAATAAATTGCATAATCTTATTTTAGACGTGAGTTCAGAAACATTCTGCAGAGATGATGACGTATTTAATGATTTTCAGTTAGCTATCGTAACACATTTTAAAAATAAATATTATCTTGCAGATGAAATAATAGACGGTTTTTTCGGAAAAGAAAATGAATTGAAAATGCTAAAATTGTAGAGCAGAAATTTCCTTTTTTATGATGAGCCAAATACAGCAGCTATTTTATGTAGTCATGTAATAAATAGAGATGAACCAATTTTATTTGTATCACATGATGAAGATGATGGTTCATGCCGCACTCGTTGTGATACAAACCGAACCAAATCCAGTTGTAAATGGGTAGGCGATCTTCCTCTTTCATCATCTCGGCAAAGCCCTCATAAAAGCGAGGCTCAAATACCACTCCACTGGTGAAAACACCAGTGGCATATTCTTGTTTGCAGCACACGGCCAGCGCTTTGGTAAACAGCTTGCCCTTTTCGAGAAGACTAGACTCCTCACCCAACACAGCGACCATGATATGCGCTTGATGCGCCCCCGCTACCTCAACAGCTTCCGGCCACATGTAGTTGTTCTCGGCGTTAAGCTCGGCTTCATTATCGGGAATACGGAAATCGAACAACGACACCACAAGCCGCATATCATCAACCTGCATCAGCACAGTAGTATCGTCATCTTCCTCGGACTTATCCGACCCCTGATCCACGATTCCCCATTGCTCGTACAGGTCGCGAATGAACTGCTCCTTGTCCCACTGCGCAGCAGAAAGAAGCACCGAGCCAGCAAACTCACCCAATCGACCGCTTTCTTCCGCCTCACTGGCCGAATCATGTTCCTAATCTTTCAAGTTTACCGGGGCTGTTGCGCGGCGGAAGGTGTGGAAATTAGCCCACGGAATCTCGCTGTGCTCAAAGAACTCGTGCGCTCTTTCAAGAACTGCTTTGATATCCCAGGCAATGAAATCGACATAGCCGCAGTACAGTCCAGTAGCGCCGCCAGTAAGAGTGAGAATCTCCGCGCCGTCCCCGCTGGTGAGCGCTGCTTCTAAAGAATCCCTAAAATCAAAAATCTTCTGAGTGCTTTCGTTATCACGCAAAGACTCCAAGGGATAACACAAGAACCCTGCCACCGCACCGTCAGAATGAAGATTATCCACGTAAACATCATCGCTATTGAGATAGCCGTTGATTAGCTGAGGGCAGCACGTAGAACCAGCCATCACGTCCAACCGCCAGTCAGCCTCCGGACCCTCATCGGGCTGCATCTCATACCCGATATAGGAATCGAGCAAGGCTTGCGGATTGGCAGAGAGTTCGATCCCTGTTTCTGCCAGTTTGGACGGAAGTTCAGAAAGCAGAATCGAAGGTTCAGATTTCGGTTCGCGCAACACGTCAAAGCCGTCAATGTAACGCATGTGTGAGATCTCGCCCAACGTCTGGTCGGTGAGCGTGGAGATCAACCACCACGCCCGACCTTCTTCCTCGCCAAGCATCGGCAGTAGCTTCTCGCAGTAGGTAGAGATAGTGAAGCTGTGTTCTCCTAGCTGCTCCACCCAGATCTGGACATCATCGGCGTTAAGCTCCCACCCATCCTCAGTGCGCAAGCCGATGCGTCCACAAGCCTGACGACCCACCACAACATTCCAATGCGCCAATACTTCACTAGGTGCGTGGTTCTGGAAATACACCAGCTCAAACAACTTGACCCTGTCGCCCTCTGGAGTAAGGGTCAACTCAAACTTTCCGCCGTTAAAGCCCATCTCGATAGCAATCTCATCGAAAGCCAAGGCGAGAATATCGTGAACGCGACCCACGATTTCTGAGCCCCGTATGTGGTCCTCATCCTCGATCAACTCCTGACGGATTTCTGCTTCCACTGAGGCGAAAGCCTGCCAGCAGCCCTCCACCCGCTCCCGGAAACACTGCGAAAATCGTGGCAGCACAATGACGCGCTTACAGGAGTCGATAAGCTCTTCAATTTCCTGCCTGGTGTTGAAGCGTGGGTCATCACCAGGATGCAGTTCCAAAGCCTTCTCCAAAAAAAGCAGGGCACGCCCCTCCTGATCCAGATAATACAAGGCGTAGCCCATGCGGAAATTCCACGAATATGTATCGCCCAGTTCGCCTTCGTGTGGTCGCATCAACTCCAACGCCCGGCGAAGTAGCTTCATGCCCGCTAACTCACCAACATCAGCCAGATTGTTGTAAGCACGCGCCAAATCCATATCCATCTGCGCCGTCCGCTCAGCCTCGGGAACTGCCTCCAACGCGTCAACGATTTTCTGGTGTTGTTCTTCTTCATGCCACTGCTGGCACTGCTGCAAAATATCCATACTTTTGCTCTTCCTCGCCAGTTCTCGACCATCTTCATTCGATGTGCTAAAACCTGCGCTTCGTTACGTAAAGGAGCAAGACGGTAATCCCCCCCCATTATCTTCCAAGGGGCTCACTTAATCAAGAAAACCTTAACCCGAATCCCCGCTGGAGCATCTCAACTGAACTCCCGTCCTCTACTCCCGAACCCACCCTGAACGCACGAAACCCCCCGTTTTCCGCGTTTTACCTAGTAAAACTCGGAACCCGAGGGGTTCTGTTTGCACTCACACTTTTGTATCCAAAAGTGAGTACAAAAGGTATGTGGCAATTCTTATGCGGAAAAACACACGAAGCAGAGGACGCTAAACTAGTTTCTTTACAGTCTGTATTTGAGTTAGATAATTCGATAGGAACTTTGGTAGAAATGCCTTGTGGATGTTGCGCAACAAGGAAAAATCAAGAGGCTAAATGGATAATCAGAGAACTTTAAATCCCAGTTTGTCTAACTGAATAATAAATTGTTCTTAAATATAATGATTGGAGGAAGAGGAGAATGGGTTTATTCGGACTTTTTGGAAGGGAAAAAGAATTTGAATTAGATAAAGTAAAAGATGTCAAAAAAGAAAAGTTTTTGAGAGAATATAGTGATAATAATACAGAAGAAATATTGTACTTTGATAATTTGAATTTCAAACTGGCTATAGTTGAAGTGTTGATGTATGAGTTGAATTTATTAGAGCCTCGTTTTGATATTTATGATTTTGCTGATAAATACAAAGAGAAAGAGATAGATACAGACAGTTATACTGTAATAGAACCAGCCCTTAATTTCTTTAGAGAAATTTCTATTCCAAAGAAATTTGCACAGTATGTGGAACAAATCTACATGGATGGTGGAAATGAAGTATATATGAATATAATTCCACAGTGGGATGGAGAAGATGACTGTTTCGATTTAAATAATGTGACTATTTCAGAATTAAGTCAATTTCCAAATCTTAGGAAAGCAACAATAATGAGCAGCGATTTTGATAAAGTAAAGAAAATTTTTGATGCTGAAAATATTGATGTAGAATTGCTTTAAATTAATTGCTACATACAACTCCCAGTTTGTCGAGCTGAGTAAAATTTAATACTGAAGATACAAGGCGATTAAGAAATAGAATTCTTAGTCGCTTTTTCCGGGTTAATACCCACATGACGCTTAGCTTGAAATGATTGGTGCTGGCTTTTGATTTCTGAGCTTTGGCGCTATTGCTCTGGTGTGCTGGTTCCGTCTTTCCAGATCACGGTCGCTTTGCCACTTGGTGCTATCTCGATGCGTTGGCACAGGGCGTGGAATGTAGCGGGGCTAAAGTCGCCTACACTGTCTAGTGTGGTGAGGGTGCGCCGGTAGTGGTTGAGTGTGGCTTTGATGCCTGTGCGACGCTCAATCTCCGCCGTGGTTGCTTCGTAGGCGTCGATGGCTTCGCGCTGGCGTTGTTCCAGCTTCTTGAAGCGCTGGTGGTAGTCGTCTTGGTTTTGGGATTGATGCGCATTCGTGTTGATAGCTTGCTCGATCAGTTTCGTGGCAATCTCGATTTCAGCAGCTTGCTCAGCAGCTTTGGTTTCCAGCTCGCTGGTGTCGGTGAGTATGGTTTGCAAGAGTTTCCAGTCGATGAGGCCGCGTTGCTCGATGATCTGGGCGAGCGCTGTTTGGAAGATTGTTTGCAGCTGATTATCGCGTAGGATCGGCATTTTGGCGGGGTGGGGTGTGGAGAATTTGTGGTTGCATTGCCAGATGATAGCCCGGTATTTATCAGTGGAGTGCCAGGTTTTGCTGCCATAGGCTGAGCCGCAGTGGGTACAGTAGACCATACCGGTGAAGGCACGCTCGCGTCGGCCTTGGTTCGTGTTTTTTGCTAGCTCGTAGTGCACGAGTTCCCAGGTTTCAGGGTCGATGATGGCTGGATGGGAGCCGGTCACGTAATATTGTGGGACTTCGCCTTCATTGGCTTTGCGCTGCTTGGTGAGGAAATCTACGGTGAAACGCTTTTGCAAGAGTGCGTCGCCTTTGTATTTCTCGTTGGTGAGGATGGAGTGGATGGTGGTGTGGCTCCATTTGTGTTTACGCCGAGGGGTCAGTATTCCGTCAGCGTCTAGTGAGGCTGCGATCTGTGGAATGCTCATGCCTTCGAGGTATTGGCGGTAGATGCGGCGCACTGTTTCGGCTTGCTCAGGATTGATTACGGGCTCGCCGTTTTCGCCGCGATCGTATCCGAGGAAGTTGCCGTAGGGCATATAAACTTTGCCGTCTTGGAAACGCTTCCTGTGACCCCACGTGACGTTCTCGGAGATAGATCTGGATTCTTCTTGGGCAAGGCTCGACATGATGGTGATTAGCAGTTCACCTTTGGAGTCGAGGGTCCAGATGTTTTCTTTCTCGAAAAACACCTCCACACCTTTATCCTTCAACTTCCTCACCGTTGTGAGGGAGTCGACGGTGTTGCGAGCAAACCGGGAGACGCTTTTGGTGACGATCAAGTCGATTCTTCCTGAGAGAGCGTCAGCTATCATGCGGTTGAATCCCTCCCGGTGTTTCGTGGAAGTGCCAGAGATTCCTTCATCAGTGTAAATAGCAACGTATTGCCAGCCGTCGTGGTTTTTGATGTAGTGCTCGTAATAATCCACCTGTGCCTCATACGAGTTCGCCTGGTCAGTATCGTCGGTGGAGACGCGAGCATAGCCAGCAACGCGGCGTAGCTGCTGGCCGCTAATCGTGGTTGTAGTGGAGTGTAAGGGTTTGGTGGCAGGGATAGTGGTAATCCGTGGCATCAGGCAGTCACCTCCTCACCGGTGCGGCAGTTAATCATGGTGGTGTTCCCACTGCTGAGGTGGATTGTCAGGAGCCAGTTCGGGCTGGCCTTAATCCGTTCGATTCGATCAACCACCTGCTGGTCGTCCCAAGCATGAAGCCCAAGTAGGCGCTTGATGATGGTGTGCAGGTTTTCTTCTCGTAGTTGATGAGCATGACAGGGGTTGCCCTTGCCTTTCGTGGCGGTTTCGCACCACCAGTATTTATAAGTCGAGTGTGCCAAGCGGCGGGTACGCCGATGATAGTTCCTGCCACAGATAGTGCAGGTGATGCGGTGTGTAAGAGCGCTACTGCCACCGGTTGGGGTCAAGCCGCGTCCGCCCGTGGCACGCCGCCTGGCTAGCTCTGCTTGAACGGCGTCAAAAACGCTACGCTCGATAATCGGCGGGTGGGAGTCTTCCACAATATATTTATCCAGCTCGCCACGATTCAGAGTCGGTGTGTTATCTCCGGCGTGAGCACTGAAGTACTGTTGCAAGATTGCGGTACCGATATAGGTGGGGTTCTCCAGCCAATCGCGGGTCACCGAGGCACTGAACTTGCCGCCACCACGTGAACGCAAACCCTCTTGGTTCATTTGTTTGCAGGTTTTCTCCGGGCTGATACCTTCAAGAAACTCGCTGAATACACGCCGCACAATCACGGCTTCTTCTTCAATAATGTCGAGCTGGCCGTGGTGGTAGCGGTATCCGTAGGGGTGGCGCGAATGCAACAGACCATCCTTGTACTTTTTACGGATGCCCCACTTCGCATTAGCCGAGATAGATTCGGATTCAGCTTGCGCGAACGAGGCTAGTAAAGTGAGAAGGACTTCGCCCTCAGCGTTAGCGGTGTCGATGTTTTCACGTTCAAAACGCACTGAAACTCCAGCGGCTTTCAACGCTCGCACAGTGCTTAGTAGGTCGACGGTGTTACGAGCGAACCGCGAGATGGATTTGGTGAGAATAATGTCGATACTCCCTGCGAGTGCTTGCTCGATCATCTGGTTGAACTCGCCGCGCCCCGTGGTAGATGTACCTGTCGTTGCGTAGTCGCTGTAGACCCCGGCGTATTCCCAGCCCGGGGTGTTCGTGATGAGCTTGTTGTAGTAAGAAACCTGGGCAGAGAACGAGTGAGTGAGGCGCTCGGATTCGCGTGAGACCCGCACATACGCCGCCACCCGCGTGAGCCGTAGTTGGGCGGGTTTGGGTGGTAGTTTGCAGATCTCCATGCGCGTCTCCTTGTATCAAGTCCGGTGTGTCTATATATCACTCTGAACGCCTGTTTTATCCAGTACTAGCGCCGTATGCAGCCGCCCAATCGGAGGAAGATTGCGGGCTATCAGCCCACCTCGAATGCGGTTCACATCTGTATCGGTGAGTATCCCTGCCTTGGCTGCTTTCGTGGCTGCCAGCATGGTGGCTCGGTAGGTGGCTTCCCGAGTAAACTGGGGTGCGCTCATCGCGGGCATTTCTTGCTCCGATGAGCTACGTAGCATTCATGTCGGCAGTAGCGTCGATGCTTATTCCCATACGCGGTGAACGTGGTGCCACAGCCGATACAGGTGAAGGTGTAGGTGGCGTCACGGTTTTTCGCTTCGGGATGTGCCGCCCACCAAGCCCGCCTATGCTCACTGCAGCAAAAAGATGCAGGTCTGCCAGTCGCTTGAGTCGCTATGGGGTCACCGCACCAACGACACCAGCGACCATCCTCCATACCTTGGTTTTGTGGGCGCTTATGGGGGTTTCGTGCCAGATGACTGCGAACACTGCTCGGCTCTAGCCCAAGAAGTCGCGCAATCATCGTCACAGCCATCCCTTGCTGGTTGAGTTTTACTATCGCCTCTTTTTGAATCGGGTCAATCATCGCGTATTCCTCCTATAAGGAGGGCTTCGAGAAGCACGAAATATAAACAGGGAAAACAAAAAGAGCCGCCTCAGCAAGACGGTGAAGTCTCGCTGAGGCGGCTCTTAGAATCCAGCGGGCTAATTTGCTGGTTAGCTGAGGATTTGGTTGACGTGGTTTTGTACTTGTTGGTAGTTGTAGCCAGCATTGGTGAGACGGTTGTAGCGTTCTTGTCCGTTACCCCAATCCCCACGAATCACTTCACGGGCAAGAGTCTCGATGGACTTGCCTGCGGGCTTGGGCGTGATGCCAAGGATTTCGTTGACCCGTGCCTGGACTTGGTCGTAGTCGAACCCGGCAGCGGTGAGCCTCTGGTGACGGTCATTCCCGTTACCCCACGAACCATTAATCACCTCGCGTGCGAGCGTATCGATGCTCTTGTCACCAGTGGTGGTTGCCTTCGGCGCAGGCGCAGGAGTAGCGGGGGTATTGCTGCCAGTCATCTGGTCGTACCAGTAGCTGGCTCTGGCCATGTAAGCGGCGTGTTGGGATCCGGCTATGGATGCGGGGCATTCGGTTGCAGAAAAGTCGCGGTGTCCGAATACGTTTTTACCCCAGACTGGTCTGCCTAGCTTGTAGTAGTGACACAACGCGGCGACCAGGTGCGCCCCATTTTCTAGGCAGGCATCGGAAATGCGGTAGGGGTGGGCGGATGCGTCTGCGTGTTCGATTCCAATCGAGGTGGTGTTGGCTACCCAATTTCCCGCGTGCCAGGCAGTATCCCGATCCCAGACGAGCTGACCGATGCGGCCACTGGTTTCTACTTGGTAGTGCGCGGAGGCGGGTCGGGTTTGCCATACGTTCCAGCATCCTTGTATGGAAAGGTTTCCATCGTTGTGGTGCAGGATGATTTTGTTGATGGATCGGCCTTGTCTGCCTTTGGTGAAGTGTTTGTTCATCAGCAGGTTCAGGTCAGCTTCTAGAGTGTTCCAGTTCTTCATTTTGGGTTCTCCGTTTCTTTGTTGGTTGGTTTAGCCAGTGGCCAGGATAAAAAGTGCGATCAGGTAGATAAGCGGGGTCAGCATCCATGAAAGGAATATGGCAAAAAGGAGCCAGATCCCGGCGGTAAGTAGCGTTAAGACTGCTAGGAGCGCCAAGAATTTAAGAATTGTTTTCATGCAGGTTTTCATGGTTTTTCTATTTCGTCGGGGAGGGCGTGTTGGGGTAGATATTTGCCTGGATTGGTCTGGTTTTCGTGAGGGGTTGGCGGGGAGTGTTTATCTGGATTGCTCGCCTGAGCGGGTGGTGTTGAGCCGTTTTTGAAGGCGGGATGGTTTTGACCGGTTTGCTTGATTGTGTCTAATGCTTGTTGTAGTCCGCCCGGGATTGGTAGACCTAACAGTGCAGCGTTTTCTAGGACGGAGATGCCCTCGTTGGATAGGTAGAAGAAGATGGTGGCGGTGCGTAGCACTCCGGGGGTACCGAGAATATGGACATCGAGTAGGTGGGCTAGTCCGATGAGGGCAAAGATTAGGATTTTGCGGGCGATACCGCGAAACCCTACCGAGGAGCTGAGTCGGTGAGCGTTTATTGCGGCTAGTACTCCGGTGGCGTAGTCGATGATGGTGAAGGCTACGATGGCGTAGAGCAGAGAGTCGGCTCCACCGAGGAAGGCTCCTAGCCAGGCACCTATAACGGTGATTGCGCTTTGGGTACCAGTCCAGATAGCTTTGATATTCATTGAATGGTTCCTTTCAAAGTAAGTGAAAGAATGCCGGACACGACTGCGTGTAGGGCATGAATATGAAAAACGCCCACCAAAACTGGCAGGCGTAAGTAGCTGGAGACTATAACCTTTGAGGTTATAGGTCTGGCAGATTGGGGTTGGTAAGCACTTCTAAAATCGGCAATCTTAGATCGAGGTGCGCTTCACGCGGGCGAGCCGCCTCACCTGATTTCTCGTCGGTAGGTTGTGCTGGTGGTGCTGGTGTGGGATCAGAGGGAATAGAAACAATCGGTTCTTCACTCATCGTCAGTCTCCTTGGCTAGTGCGTCAGCGACGGCATCGTAAAGCACGTCGAAGGCCTCCGCCGCTGCTCCCGATAGTTCACCGTCATAGCCATCAAGCAGAGCTTTAATATCGGCTAGGTGACGGCCGTATGTGGGCCCGGAAACCTCGACGACAGACTCAAAAAGTTCACTCCTAGCCGCTAAAAATTCTTGCGCTTTTTCCGGGGTTGCGAGACTGAATGTTCCATCGGTATTGATGATGGGCTTGCCAGCATCGTCGAGGGTTGCGTATTGGCTGATTAGTTCGTATTCGTCGACCCCGAAGCGCGTAGATGCTTCACGTACCAAATGCAGTAGTTTGGTGCGCGCACGTGAGGCGGCTGGCTTCAGCGACATGCCAGCCAGCAGTTCGGTGACCGCGGCGAGCTGATCATTGGGAAGAAGAATTTTCATGTTGGTTTCCTTTCATGCGAGATTGGTGGACATTTTCTGGTAGCCGGTGTTGTCGAAATAAGTCCAAGAGATGGAGCCATCAGCGCGGGAGGTGATTTTAGAAATCCAGCCTTGGTTCAATAGCCCAAGTATTCCGTTAACGCGGTTCATCAAATCCCCAACCCGGTCGAATAATCTCGTCATGTTGTAGAACGAGCCGTTGGTAACAACCATGACGTCGTAGGTATGAAACACAACCTTCGACAAAGCGGTTGGCCCCACCCAGCCCGGATGCGTACCACGCCCCTGCAAAGACACGTCCTGCAAGGTGACATAGCGGTTTCCATTGGTGTAGAACTTGTAACCGTTTGTGCGCAGATCAGAACCTAAATGGATGCCGGCTGAACCGTAGAACTTGCCTTTAGGATCCAGCGTCAAGCACGTGTAGAAGGTACCGTTCGCTTGTGCCTGATACGTCCATGCCACGTAGTCGCCTTGGTTGGCTAATGACATGGAGATGCCCTGAACGTTTTCGTTGTTCTTTTTACCACCACGCGACAGCTCACCGACGTAACGGTCGCCATACCAAAACTGCATACCCCGAGAACTAATTGTTCCCTCCAACCGGGAGCCGTTATACCAGGAGATTTGAGTGGGGCTGATGCGAATATTCTGATTCCACCCCGCCAATCCAACCTGGATCGCGTTAGCCGCGAGTTTATCGGCGCTAATAGAGCCTGCCTGAATCCTGGCAGCGTTCAAATACCCAGTGGTGATCTTGCTGGCATCTATGTAAGCAATCTTCGCCGAGGTTATAGCAGCGTCGCGGATCATTACTGTTTGGATGTATCCGTTAGCAATCGTGAGCTTATCGCTAGTGATGCTCCCGGCGGCGATCCTGCTAGCTGCTAGGGTTCCGGTGGTTATTTTATCTGCGGATAGCTGAGAGATTTTAGCGTTAGTGATAGCCGCATCGGCAATCATTGCGGTACCGATTACGGCGTCATCGATTGAGGTTTGCCCACTGATGTGTACTTTTGCTGCATCAATCAGCACGGTTTCATTCGACAGATTGATTTGGGTAATAATCTCGGCTCTTTTAACTCTCAGGTTCACGTTGTCTGAAACCATCGTCAAGGAGGCGTTAATGTTTTTGGTTTCATCTGCTACCTGCACTTTGAACGCTTCTAGAGCATTTTGGGTATTGGTTGCATCCTTGAGAGCTTTTTCGGCTTGAGCTTTTGCATTCGCTGTATCGGTACTGGTTTTTTCTAGCTCGCTTTGGGTTTGTTTAAGGCTTGCTTGGACTTGCTCAACGCTAGCGTTTGCTTGCGCGATCTGGGTTTTAGCTGCTTGCAGGTTCGCCGCCAGTTCGGCCGCGTTCAAATCGGTGGCAAGACTTATCCATCCGGGCTGACCAGTATCGGTGGCCTTATATATCCAGATTCCTACTTGCTCACCATTGTCTTTAAACCACACATCACCAAGGCGCGCGGTTGTCGGTTGGGTGGTGCCGTAGTGGTTGGTGTTTTTCCCATCCGCGCTAGCTAGCGCAATACTTGCTGCCTGCTGGGCTTGGCTAGCTTCGCTGCGGGCAGCGGTGATGGTGTGGGTGATGTCGGTGAATTTAGAGGCGGTGCTACCTAGCTCAATCGAAATGTATTCACCTGCGAGTGGGTCGAAGTCATAAGCAACAACCCTGGCGGTGAGTGCGACGTTGAGGTTATCGTGGCGGACGGTTACTGTGTCGCCGAGGGCTACGGTTTCGAGGTCACGAAAGCCCTCATATTCTTTCGTCGAAGCCAGATCCACGAACGAGATCTTGTAGGCGCAATGCGGTTGGTCGACATGACGGGTCGCGTATTCTGCTTTAGCTAGCTGGCGTAGCTTTTCGTATGCTTGCGGCAAGGGTAGTTCGTCCTCACGCGGCTTCTCGGGATCCTTAACTGCTTTGACCTGCCCATAGCGGATGACCTTGATACGCGGAGCAATGTAGTCACCGATTCGTGGGGAATCTACATACAGTTCCGGCAGTAACAACCCGTCATAACCCACTGGCAGAATCCGGGTCACCACGGTTTTGTAATCCAGTGCCGCTTCGTAGCCGGTGAGGTTTTTACGATCCCTGATCACCACACCATGGTCTTTACCGCGCCTATGCGTGTGGTGGATGTGCCAGTTATCGAAGGCCAGTTCGCCGCCCCATCGCGAGACAAAGCTATTGTCTGTCTTGGAGTCTAGGATTGCGGCGGCTAGAGGCTGACGCACGATACGAGCCGAAGCACGAGTGTTGGTGTCGGAGCTAGATGCTGTAAACCCGTGCTTGCTATTAGCAGCATCAAGAAGCTGCTTTAGTGCATCAGCAGCCGTCTTGTTGACGACATAGGTGTCGGCGATCAGGTTTGCTGCCAGGTCATAAAACACGTGATGCGCGGTGATTTCTAGTAGCCCGTCCAGGGTGGTGGTTATCTCGGTGATGCGGAAACCCTGACGAGACTGTATGCCAGGCGCCGGTGTTGCGACGATATTCTCCAACACCAGATGTTGGGCGGCCGGGCCGTCTGCCGGATAGTTAAACCTCAGCGTGAAGCCCCCGTTTAGTTCCTCTGTCGCAACCGGATCAATGATCTCGCGGTCGAGAACAGCCAAACCAGTGGCGGTAAAAGTCTGGGCGGCGCGGTTGTGGACGCTAATCATCAATAGGTCTTTCTGCTATAGGGTGCGCCAGTTGGGCTGCACCACAATCTTCGAGACCCCAGCACCGAACTCGATTTGGTTAATACCAGGTTGCAGTTGTGGGAAGGCACCGGTTAGGGCGTCGCTTTGGGCTTTACCAGCCACGTGCCCCACCAACCGGGCACTATCGAGTGTCACCTGTCCAGCTGGGGATGCCACCACATGCTTGGTGCTGTTGATCGTCAACTCCAACTGTCCGGTACCAAACACAGTGATGACCGGATCAGCAGGCAACAATCCGGGATTCAGTAGGGTTCCGGAAGCATTGAGCGTGGCCGATTTCAGGCCGGCATCCAAATAGGTAAACGGGGCACATGTCAGCTCTGCCTGGAACATGCCCCAAGAACCCATCTCACGAACCAGTGGCGACACCTCGACGTGCTTCAAATACCTGAACAAGCCAGGCTCGCCACTAAACCCAACCGTCGAAGCATTAGCCAGAGCAAACGCCACCGCCCGGTAAGCCTCTACGCCACCCTGGACTGCTAGCGGCAGACTGATTTCCGTATCGTCCCAGCCAGCAAACCGGGTTAAAGAACCGGCGCGACCTGCCACCTCGATATCGTCTACCCGCCGTGTGGCGGCTGGGATCTCTACGGGTGCGGTGAACCGCAAGCCCAACTGTTTCGAGGAGATCTTATGGTCGAGAGTAAATCCATACATCGCCTCACGCTCCCGCCATGATTAGGTTGTTGCGTCTTGATAGCCGCGAGAGCTGAGCATCGATGCGCGGAGCCAGCTTGCCGACGAGTGTCCCATCATTGAGCACCACCTGAACATCCAAGGCACCGAGGATCCGCCTCGCAGTGGTATCGACGATGCCCTCCACATCCACAGGCGAAGCCTCATTTGGTGATGGGTTGACATCGGGGTGTCGAATGGCTGCTGGTGCCAGATCTACATTCGGTAGGTGCAAGTCCGTGTCGTTGATGTTGATTGGCACATCAATGCCACTGCTAAGTTCGCTTACTGCATCGAGGGTGTCTTTGGCCATGTCGGTGGCCGCCTCTGCTGCCTTATGGCCCTCACTAGTGATTGCTCCGGCTAGGCCTGCTACGAGCATGTCGCCGACCCACGCCATTTGTTTGGAGGGGCTGTGGATGCCGAAGAAACCGAGGATCCCATCCCAAATGCTAGATACCCAGCTAGAAACCCTGTCCCACAACCAGCCCGCCAGCGACTGGATGCCCTGCCACAAACCAGACACCAAGGAGGCCCCAGCATTGATCATCTGACCCACACCACCAAGCACCGCAGAAACAATGCCCGAAATGATCTGTGGGATAGCCGAGACAATCGTGCCAATAATCTGCGGTAGCGCACCAATCAGTGCTGTTAATAGCTGGATACCGGCCTGCACTAACTGCGGGATAGCTCCACCGATAGCCGATACCACAGCAGAAATGATCTGCGGTAAGGCCGCGACAATCGTGTTAATGATCTGCGGTAGCGCACCAATCAAAGCAACAAACAACTGAATACCAGCCTGAATCAGTTGCGGGATCGCACCCAGCACGCCGTTGATCACTGCGGTGATGATCTGTGGCAGGGCTGCGATGATAGCGGTAATAATCTCCGGCAGAGCACTCACCAAAGAGGTAAGCAACTGTATGCCGGTTTGGATGATCTGCGGGATAGCACCCACAAGGAAATCCACCAGACCCTGAATAATCTGCGGCAAAGCCTCAATCAACACCGGGATCGCTGCGATTAGACCCTCAGCTAGGCCCGTGATGAGCTGCATGGCTGCATCCAGAATTAGTGGCAGGTTGTCGATGAGTCCTTGGATCATGGTCATCAGCATTTCTACCGCTGCCGGGATCAGCTCCGGCAACGCCTCACCAATACCCGAAACGAGTGTGGCGATGATCTGCACCGCCGCTTCAAGAAGCGAAGGTAGCGCCTCAATAATTGCTTCCACCAATGCCACAATCAACGTCACGGCAGTTTCCGCCAAGGAAGGCAGAACAGCGATAATGCCCTCCAACAAAGCAGTTAAGATACTCATCCCGGTATCCACCACTTGCGGGAGCTGGCTAGAAATAAACTCCAGAGCTTCCTTCAAGATCTCTCCGAGGGTGTCGATAAAGGCCGGTGCGCCACCGGTCTCGAACGCGTCCGTGAGTTCATCGACCCAACCATTAACCATCGGCATCACCGTGCCAGCCAAAGCCGTGGTCAAACCTCCAGCAAGTAAGCCTTTAAGGTTATCGACCCCGTCTTTTAGCGTAGCTAGTTGGCCAGAGAAGGTTTTGGATTGGGCATCCATCGCCCCATAAAATCGGCCACCCTCACTTGTGGCACTAGCAAACGCATCCGCAACCATATCCGCACTGATCGCGCCCTTAGCCATCTCTTCTTTAAGCTCACCGATACTTTTACCGGTCTTACGGGAAATCTCCTCTAAAGGGTTGAAGCCGGCGTTAATCATCTGGTTCAAATCCTGACCCGTCAGCTTGCCAGTAGAGCTCATTTGAGCAAACGCCAACGTGAGGGATTCGAACTTCTGCGCATCCCCCTGGCTGATATCACCTAACTGTTTGAGGCGTACCTGGGATTCTTCAGCGCTCATGCCGAACCCCATCAACGTTTGGGTGGCCTTGGCTAGATCCTCCATACCAAACGGTGTGCGGGCGGCTTCGAGCTTGAGGTCGTTGACGAGTTTCTGCGCTTTCGCCTGGTCACCGAGCATCGTGGTAAACGATGTGGTGTATTGCTCCATGCGGGCGTTGTACTCAACCCCGTCTTTCATTGCCGCCCCGAAGCCTTTAGCGATACCTGCGATGGCGTGCCCGATAGCCTTAACCCCACCAATAATCGCCTCGGCTGCAATGTTGGCTTTCAACACGTCACCGAAGATGCGGGTCTTGCCTGAGGTGTCGTCCATCTCAGAGCCCAATTCATCAACCGCACCCTCAAGTCTGCCAGCATCCTTAGCAGCATCCTTAGCAGCGTCCTTAGCATCGTCACCCGCGCCGTCAGCCTCATCACCAAACTTCGCTAACGCAGCATTATTCTCCTTGAGTTCTCCCTCTAGTCCGTTCAAGGTGGCTTGGGCGTTATTTAGCTGAATCTGCCAATTCTTCGTGCGCGAATCGTTCTCCCCAAACGAAGAAGCAGCATTCTCCAACGCACTTCTCAGGGTTTCGACCTTGGAACGCTGAGCCTCAATCTCACGCCCCAGCACTTGGTTGCGGGCGGTCAGTGCTGCGGCAGATTGGTCATTCTTGTCGAACTGGGAAGCGACCAGCTTCATCTCGGAGCCGAGTACTCGCATTTCGCGGTTGATGTCGGTGATCGCGCGTTTAAACTCCCGCTCACCCTCCAAACCAATCTTGAGGCCAAAAGACGAGTCGGCCATGAGAGGTGTTTCCCTTCTTGACTCATGTAGCTTTTAGGCTACACTTAGGTGTGTGGAGATTATTTCCAGTAGCTTGTTTGACGCTTGGTTAGGTGAGCTGAAAGACAAACATGCTCAGCGGCGCATTTTGCATGCAATAGCCCGATGCGAAGCACACGGAACAATGATTGGAGACATCAAACCCGTTGGCGAGAAAGTTAACGAGATGAGATTTCATTTCGGGCCCGGCTACCGGGTGTACTACACCCAACTAGGCGCAGTAACGGTTTTCCTGCTGGCCGGAGGAGATAAATCCAGCCAGGCTAAAGATATTCGAACCGCTCAAAAGCTCGCACAACAGGTAAGGGAGGAACAGTCATGAAGGAAGTAACATTTTCAGCGTTCGACGCAAGCAAATATCTCGATAGCCAAGAAGCAATGAACGATTACCTAGCTATCGCACTCGAAGACGGTGATACGAAAACCGTACAGGTGGTTTTGCGTGACATTGCAAGGGCACACGGCATGAGCCAGCTAGCTAAAGAAACTCAACTCAACCGTGAATCCCTCTACAAGTCACTATCAAAAGACGGCAACCCGTCCTTTGCGGCTATCACGAAAATCATGAAAGCCCTAGGACTCAAAATAACTCTCGCTACACAAAATGCCTAGATACCTGCTGGAATCACATCATCAATAAACCAAACACGCCTCTGCTCAGCCCGTCCGGTCTCTATGCGCCAGCAGTCCACCAGGTCGAGTAGCTCACCAAATACAGTCAGCTCTATTTCGGTGCGGGTGAGGTTGAGGTGGGCTATGCCGATATAGGTCAGGCGGGTGAAGGCCGCCTCACCGCTGTCTAGGATTCTGCCTTGGTTTAGTCTTTTGGGGCTGGTGTCTCGGTGGTGATAGCCCGACGAGTGCCCTTCTGCAGAGCCTGGCTGATGGCGGTTCGGTAGTCGGCCAGGTCAGCTGGAACAGTCAGCAACTCCACCGCATCCTCAGTAAGCTCAGGTCTCTGATCATCGGGATGCGTGAGGTTGTGAATCTGTACTGACTGGTTTGCTAGTAGTGTGATTAGCCAGATCACCTCACCCAACGACTTGTCCACATCTTCCGATGTTTCGAGAGCTTCGCCTAGATGTTCGAGTCCGCCGTAGCGCTGCGCAATCAACCGAGTCGCACGCGTTGTCAAAACCAGCTCGTAATCCTCGCCACCTATAGTGATGGTGGCGCTGCGGGACGAATCAGCGGTATTGATGGCTGCGGTTTTCTTTCCCATGATTACTGTCTCCCTTTTCTTTTAGTGGCTGTTGGTTCGGCTAGGTGTGGAGGCTGCGGCGGGTTCGTAGACCTGCTTGTACCAGCCAGTGATCGTCTCTGCCTTGACTCCGGCTGCGCCTTCGGTGACCTCGGCCTTCCACGGATGACGACCTTGCGTGTCGGGCTTGTTACGGCGCAGTATCGTGCCCTCAATCGACGGAGTGCTGAAGGTAATGCTGTCGGCCTTGGTAGCTAGGGTCGTGGTTGGGAGGGCGAATTTGACGCGGTAGAGCCAGAAGTACTGGTATTTTCCGTTACTACGTGCCGCTCGAAAACCGATGGCTACTGGTGTACCGCCATCCTCGCTAGCGCTAATGAGCACGCCGTTGGCATCCAAGGTGGCTCCGGTGAGTGCTGCGGCGGCTTCTGCACCAAGATCATCGACACCTAGGGTGAGCGTCCCGGACTTGAATTCTTTAACGATCTCGGATGCCCCGTCGTCGGCGTAAAGGATTGCCTCGGCAACCTCCACGGAGAGTTCAGCGCTGATGGCTTTGGCGAGGGATTTCGGGGTGGCATAGGTTTCCTCACCAGTGGTGGGGTCTTCGGTGATAGTGGCGTAGTAGAGCTTGTCTAAACCAATAGTTGCCATGATGTTTCTCCTTTTGGGTA
>OKIM01000080.1_pt1 | contig 36105 bp, 34 predicted proteins | sample 1612191 | NCBI WGS metagenome assembly OKIM01 (sample SAMN04436781, study PRJEB24849) | human gut metagenome | biome: human gut; feature: NICU; material: stool | host: Homo sapiens | place: USA: Saint Louis, MO | collected 2011-03-31 | reverse complement strand
AATGGTTCACTATCAAAATATCGTCTTTGGAAGCGGTTTTCTTCTTACACATGCCATTTACGCTTTTAGCGCAGGAAATTGTGGGGCGGCAGCCGGCTTTTAGGACTTATGCCCATACCAGCCGATACCTGGCGCCGGGATACCTAACCGTAATAAATAATGGTGGGGGCAGAAAGATCCTGCTTTCAGCCCCCACCCGATTTAAAAGGTTAACCTACTTCTTAACCGAACTAGTTCTCTTCGGCTTCTTCCTGGGCGGTCTCAGCTTCGCCTTCTCCAGCTTCGGCGGCCTCGGCTGCGGCTTGTGCCGCCTGTTCGGCGCGTGCCTCCGCCGGATCCTTAGTGAACTCCGATAGATCGATTTCGGTGCCGTCCTCGTCTTTGACGGTCACTTCCCGCAAAGTAGCTACCAGAGCCCGGTTACGGCGCAAATCCTGCCCCATAGCGGCCACCTGGTTTTGATCCTGCAGCATTTGCATAGGATCAACTCCGTACATCTGGGCAATCTCAAAAATCGACTGGTACAGCTCGTTAGGATCGATCTCTACCTCACGGTCATTAGCGATGCGATCCACGACGATCTGTTGCTTGGCTTGCTTCTTTACCGACTCGGTGATTTCTTCGCGGTCGGCGTCTTCTTTCCCTTCCGCCAGGCGATCAACTTCGCCGTCAATAAAGGCTTGCGGTAGCGGGAAATTAGTGTTTTCTACCAGGTAGTCCTGCAGTTTCTCGCGAGCTTCCAGAGCCTGCTGCTGGCGACGCATCTTCTCCACATTGCCGCGGAGGTCTCCCCGCAGCTCCCCAATGGTGTCAAATTCGGAGGCCATCTGCGCGAATTCATCATCAGCTTCCGGTAATTCGCGTTCCTTGACCTTATGGAGAGTTAAAGTCACGTCAGCTTCTTCTCCCTCGTGGTCTCCGCCCTTTAAGGTGGACTTGAACTCGGCAGTATCTCCCGCGTTCATCCCGGTTAAAGCCTCGTCCATGCCTTCTAGCATGGAGGCGGAGCCGATCTGGTAAGAGACCCCAGACACGGAGTCAATTTCTTCGTCCTCAATCTTGGCAACCATGTCAATAGAGGTAAAGTCACCATCTTGGGCCGGACGTTCAACGGTCTTTAGTGAGGCAAAGCGATCACGCAGCTGATCAAGTTCCTTTTCTACGTCCTCGTCGCTTACTTCCAGCTTGGCTACTTCTAAAGAAACCCCCTCTAGAGAAGGCAGTTCGAATTCGGGGACGATATCAACTTCTGCAGTGAACTTCAGATCCCCACCGGGTTTGCCTTCTACTGCCGGGGTTTCTACTATCTCGACTTCCGGCTGTCCCAGAGGGGTAAGTTCTGCTTCCCCGAGGGCGCGTCCATAAAAGTCCCCTAGACGCTCGTTGATGGCCTGTTCTAGTACGTAGCCACGTCCAATCCGCTGGTCAATAATCTGATTCGGGACGTGTCCAGGGCGGAAGCCAGGAATAGAAACCTGCTTCCCCAGCTGCTTGTACACCTTATCAATCTCGGGTTTGAGATCTTCGTAAGGTACCTGAACGGTTAGCTTCGCCCTGGTTTCTTCCAGCTTTTCCACGTCTGTTTTCACAAATACGCTCCCGTGGCTTGTATGCGGGGTTCTGCCTGCAAGCGGCAAATCTCCCCTGTTCGGATAAATTGCAACGCTGATAATCTTATGGCAATACGCGACATTCAGGAAATGATGACCCCACAGATGTGAGCTAGCGTACCTAAAAGGGCTACTCTTTGCATCTCCCCGAAATATTTGCTACCCCCACGGGTTAAGGGCAGCTAACTGTTTAAGGGTTTAATTTGCGCAGTAGAATCCGCGCTAGGAGGAGCCTTTAACTCTGTCGCTTGTTCCTCGGTGACCTTACGTAGATTATCCAAATAACGAGAGGCCGTGGCTTTACTCAAATTCGTTCCAGCGCCCTCGGGAGTCTCATAAAGGTATCCCGGAACTACCTCTAGGGTAGAACGATCCATAATCAGGGGCACCCATCCTGCCGCAGACACATAAGGCTTACCGGTAGACGGCAAGGTAATGGTGGGGAAAGCAATCTGGCCAGCCTGGGTACCGACTCCCTGCCCAGGATTCATCGCCGAAAGTAAGTTGCCGACTCCGTAGTAGACCCACAGGCCTTTTCCATCGACTCCGCCCGGAATTTTCCTAATTGGTTGGGGAACATGCACGTGGTGACCCAGGTAGAGATCAACCTGCCCAGAATCAGCTAGCGTTTTGGCGATGCGATCTTGTTCGGCAGAGGGGGCAGATTGGTATTCCACACCCGAATGAACCGAGGCCACTACAAAATCTGCTCCCGCGCTGCGTGCCTGCCGGGCAATGTCCACAATAATTTGGCCGTCAGTGGTGAGATTAACTAGCCAAGGATTCTGTTTGTACTGCGGGATTTCTCCCTGGTTTAAGCCATAGGCAGTTGAGATATGAGCCAGTTTGAAGGAGCGCCCTTCTTTGGTGATCTCGTACATTTGATAGCGCGGAGCTTCGGAGCTTTCAGCTGATCCCGTTACTCCCAGTCCCACATTTCGCAATGCCTGGATAGTGTGCGCTACCCCATCCCGTCCCTGATCTAAGGTATGGTTCGATGCGGTCGAGCAACCATCATAGCCAAGCTCTTTGCTATCTTGTGCCCATCCTAGCGGCGCTTTGAATACCGGATATCCCTCAGAATCTTTGTCAGATTTACCGAAGGGGATTTCTTGATGGCAAAAAGCAATATCGGCTCCCGCAATCCAGGGACGCAGCTTTTCTACCGCGGGGGTGTAGTGACTTCCATTGCCGTGCTTCCAGCTGTTCTGCACGACAGGGCCATGTGCCAGCACATCCCCGGTTGCTGCCAAAGTTATTTGCACTTCTTTTGGCGGGGGCGGGGTCGAAATCTTAGGGCTTGCGGTTTTAGTCGCCGCTTTGGCAACATTAGTTGCTCCCGGCTGATTAACTTTGCCCGCTTCATACATGGAATACCCCATGACGGTGCCCACCGCCAGCAGGGCTACCAGGCAAACCGCCCCCAAGATCGTGAGAATAATTTTCCACGAAGACTTATTTTCACGCCGATGCGCGGGCGGCCTTTTAGCTTCTTTGCTCATGGGGAAGTCTTTCTGTAGGGGGCTTAACCTCAATTAGTTGTGAAGCTAGGAAAAGATCCGGGGTAACAGACCAAGGACAACCACACTGATAAACCAGATGATAGCGGTTACCACGGTAATGCGGTTCAAGTTACGCATGGCTACTCCGGAGGAGCCAGCGCTTGAGGTAAGACCGCCTCCGAACATATCGGATAGCCCGCCCCCGGAACCTTTATGCATCAAAATAGTGAGAATCAGGAACAAGCTGGATAGCACCAACACTACTTGCGCGATAATCTCGATTACGGTTTCCACTAGTTTCTTCTCCCAAAAATATATGAACTGCCTTTCACTATAGCGTATTGGCGGCGGGTCACAGTAGACCCGCCGCCAATCGTTAGGAACTTCACCGCTTAGGAGCGGAAAATTTAGTAGCTTCCTGGCTAGTCGTCGAACCGAGCGATCTTAGAGAACTCTTCGGCCTTCAGGGAGGCTCCCCCCACGAGGGCGCCATCCACATTCGGCTTCGCCATAATCTCGGCTACATTAGCGGATTTCACCGAACCGCCGTAAAGAACCCGGATGGATTCCGCCACGTCTGCGGAATACAACTCCGCTAATTTTTCCCGGATAGCTCCGCAAACTTCTTCAGCGTCCTCCGGAGTGGCGGTTTCGCCCGTACCAATTGCCCAGATCGGTTCATAAGCAACTACAGTATTAACCGCATCATCAGCGGAAATACCTTTATAAGCGCCTTCGATCTGCTTAACCACATGAGCTACATGCTGACCGGCTTTACGAATATCTAGGCCTTCCCCGCAGCAAATAATCGGGGTCATGCCAGCTTCTAAAGCTACCTCAGCTTTCTGACCGACCAGTTCATCACTCTCGTTGTGGTATTCGCGCCGTTCTGAGTGACCAACTACCACCCAGGAGCATCCCAGTTTAGTAAGCATAGAAGCGGCGATTTCCCCGGTGTAAGCACCAGACTCATGCACCGAAACATCCTGGGCACCATAGGTAATCTTTAGGTTGTCAGACTCTACTACAGTTTGCACCGAGCGAATATCGGTAAACGGGGGAATCACTACGACATCGTTGCGGTAGTCAAAATTGTGATCCTGCAAGTCGAGAGCCAGTTCTTGAACCAGACGAGTTGCTTCCAGATGGTTCATATTCATTTTCCAGTTGCCGGCTAGCAATGGGGTACGCGTCATTTTATTAATCCTCCAATACGGCAATACCCGGCAGGGTCTTACCTTCTAATAGTTCCAAAGAAGCTCCGCCACCCGTAGAAATATGGCTGAACTTGTTTTCATCAAATCCTAGGGTACGAACGGCGGCGGCGGAATCTCCCCCACCAATCACGCTAAAGCATTCCGAGTCGGCTAGAGCCTGGGCTACGGCCTTAGTGCCTCCGCTAAAGGCAGCAAACTCAAATACTCCCATCGGGCCGTTCCAAGCCACCGTCTTGGCAGCTGCAATTTTGTCTGCAAACAGTTTAGCGGTCTTAGGGCCAATATCTAACCCCATCTGTCCGCTAGGCATCTGGTCGCAATCAACCAAAGTTGCCGGGGCATCAGCCGAAAATTCCGGAGCCACCAGGGTATCAACCGGCAGCAACAGGTCTACCCCGCGTTCTTCAGCCTTTTCCATATAGCCTTTCACGGTTTCGATCTGCTCAGTTTCCAGCAGAGAGTTACCTACCTCGTAGCCTTTAGCAGCTAAGAAGGTATAGGCCATGCCGCCCCCGATAGCCAGGAAGTCAGCTTTTTCCAAAAGGTTCTCGATAACGCCCAGTTTGTCAGAAACCTTGGATCCTCCCAGAATAACTCCGTAGGGACGTTCGGGGTTATCGGTTGCCCGGCGTAAGGATTCAATTTCCTTTACTACCAAGAATCCTGCCGCGGAAGGCAACAACTTAGCAATGTCATAAACGGAAGCTTGCTTACGGTGTACTACCCCGAAACCATCGGAGACGAAGAAGTCAGCCAGCTGTGCGTATTCTTTAGCTAATGCTTCCCGCTCCGCGTCATCCTTGGAGTTTTCACGCCCATCAAAACGGACGTTCTCTAGCAGTAGAACCTGTCCGGATTCTAGGGCAGCCGCCTGTTTCTTGGCGTCTTCGCCAACGGTGTCCTTCGCCAAGACTACTTCCTGCCCCAGCAGTTCTCCTAGCCGTTTGGCCACTGGCGCTAGGGAAAATTCGGGATTTACCTGTCCTTTCGGGCGACCGAGGTGCGCCATCACCACCACTTTCGCTTTGGCGTCTACCAGAGCTTTAAGAGTGGGCAATGCGGCACGAATCCGGCCGTCATCCGTGATTTTGCCGTCCTGCAACGGCACATTAAAGTCGGAGCGCACCAGGACTTTACGCCCTGTCAAATCTCCTAAGGACTCAATATCTCTCAGAGCCATTATTTAGTTAACCTTCCTGCCCCGGTGGGCGTAAGAACGAGTAATAAGACTATGCCCGCCTGCCTGAGACAGGCAGGCGGGCATACCTTATGCATCACGTCGCATCAGTTTAGAGCTTTTCCCCTACCAGTTTGGTCAGGTTGACCAAGGAGTTGGAGTAGCCCCACTCGTTGTCGTACCAGGAAACCACTTTCACCTGGCCATCGATTACCTTGGTCAGGCCAGAATCGAAGATCGAGGTGTGCGGATCGGTCACGATATCGGTGGACACTAGCGCCTCGTCATTGGAGTAGGCAAGAACTCCCTTGAGCTCGCCCTCAGCAGCCTTCTTCATCGCCGCATTGATCTCTTCAGCGGTGCAGGGCTTGGAGGGGGTGAAGGTTAGGTCAGTAACCGAGCCGGTAGGTACCGGTACGCGCAGGGCGTAGCCGTCCAGCTTGCCCTTCAGTTCCGGTAGTACCAGGGAAACTGCTTTGGCAGCACCAGTGGTGGTAGGCACAATGTTCAGCGCGGCAGCGCGGGCGCGACGCAGATCCTTGTGCGGAGCATCGTGTATACGCTGATCTCCGGTGTAAGCGTGAATGGTGGTCATCAAACCGCGCTCAATACCGAAGTTATCGTTTAGCACCTTTGCCATCGGAGCTAGGCAGTTGGTGGTGCAGGAAGCATTGGAAATAATGGTGTGCTTTTCAGGATCGTAATCGGTGTGGTTTACACCCATCACGAAAGTAGCATCCACGTTCTTTCCGGGAGCAGAAATAATAACTTTCTTAGCTCCCCCTTCCAGGTGCGCCTTTGCCTTGGTGGCGTCAGTGAAAAAGCCGGTGGACTCGATAACGATATCTGCACCCACTTCGCCCCAGGGCAGGTTAGCAGGATCGCGCTCTTCGAAAGTTACGATTTTGTGATCGCCTACGGTAATAGATTTTTCGTCGTAGCTTACCTCAGCATCAAGGCGCCCGAGAATCGAATCATATTTTAGCAGGTGAGAAAGAGTTTTATTGTCGGTGAGGTCGTTTACAGCCACAACCTCGATATCGGCACCCTGAGCCCGAATGGCCCGGAAAAAGTTACGGCCGATACGGCCAAAGCCATTGATTCCAACACGGATAGTCACTATTATCCTCCTGAACTGCTGGTTTACCAGCGGAGTCTATCTATTAGGTCAAGATCCATGGCCACCGAGTGAAACCAGTGACCCCAATCTTGGGGACGACCATCTTGAGCCGTCCTCTTAGTTTTTAGTTTACACAAAATAGCGGCTTTCCGCTTAGGCCGATAGTCGTTATTTACCAAGACCTTACCCTGAGAAAATTCCCTGCTATCAGAAAGCCGGCATTAATGGTTTTCCTGCCGATCAACTGCTGACTGGGTGGAAGGTATCCCCCGCTCATGGGCTACTTTATCTGCCATTGCTAACAATCGCCGGATCCTGCCGGCAACCGCATCTTTCGTTAGCGGAGGATCGGCCTTGTGTCCCAATTCTTCTAGAGAAGCTTCTTTGTATTGCAGTCGCAGTTGACCAGCTTGTAACAGGTGTTCCGGAATATCATCTCCTAAGATCTCGAAGGCTCGCCGGACGCGGGCAGCCGCCGCTACCGCTGCCCGGGCGCTGCGTCGCAGATTAGCATCATCAAAATTCGCTAAGCGATTAACCGAACCCCGTACCTGATTAGTTTCCCGATTCTTTTCCCAAATTGCTTGTGCCTTAACTGCCCCGATGGCGGTTAGCAGTTTTGATATTTGTTCCCCATCGCGAACTACCACCCGATCCAAGCCGCGAACCTGGCGAGACTTTGCGCTTACTCCGAGACGACGTGCCGCTCCCACCAGCGCTAACGCTGCCTCTGGTCCAGGACAGGTAATTTCTAAGGACCCCGAGCGCCCTGGCTGTGATAACGATCCGCGAGCCATAAAAGCGCCGCTCCAGGTGGCCTTGGACACTCCCAAATCGCCCGAAACTAGCCGCGGAGACAAGCCCCGAACCGGACGCCCAGCTCGATCGAGCAAACCGGTCAATCGCGCTAGCGTCCCGGCATTTTCTACTACTCGCACCACATAACGATCATCGGCACGAATTCCCTTCGCTTCTACTTTCACCACATCGGGATGAGTATCAAAAAGATTTTGCAGACAATCAACCAGATTTTTCATCACCGCTAAATTGTCTACATCGGCCTCCACCACGATATTGCGATTGATTAAATGGATTCCACCGGCAAAGCGCAAGATACTAGCGGTTTGCGCCTGCGCCTCAGACTGCCTAGCTAAGGTTTTCTCCGCTAGTTCATTTTTAATATCTGAGGTCAGAGACATCTGGTTATCCCTTTCGATCCTATAAAGTAAATATTTAGTTGCTATCTAGACTTCATTCTAGCTAGAGCTCAGAAAATCCCACTTCCGATAAATATCCTTCGAAAGCATCACGCAACGCTGCCGCCAGTCGCAAAGGATCGTGCTGCTCCGAGGCGGAACCCGCCCTCACCTGGCGCATAATCAGCTTTGCCCCGATGGATTCGGCGGCACTTTCTAGATCATCATCATCTTCAATAGCGGTGGGATCCACAATCACCACGTCGATTTTAGTATCGGGCGCATAATGCCGAAAGGCCTCTATATGTCCCGACAGGGTTAAATCCTCGGTTTCATCCGTATGGGGCTGCAGATTCATCACCATTACTTTTCCCGCTGCTGACTGCTGCAAAGCCGCGGCAAGTTCGGGAACTAACAGGTGCGGAATCACCGAGGTATACCAAGACCCCGGCCCGAGAACGATCCCCTCGGCGTCTTTAATCGCCTGAATAGTCTCCGGACAAACCCGCGGGTGAGTTGGGCTCAGCCGCACATCAACTACTTTTCCAGGAGCTTTAGCGGCTTTTGCTTGCCCATGCACAGTCCGTTTTTTGCCATCCAGGACTAAATCAGCCTCGATCTCCATAGGATCCGCACACATGGGCAGTACTTTCCCCTTGCAGTTAAGCAGTCTAGCCACCCAATCTAGGCCCTCGACTACATCCCCTAAAAGATCCCACATGGTGACAATTAAGAGATTCCCCAGCGCGTGATTATCCAGCGGCCCCTCGGAACTAAAGCGGTGTTGCATAGCATCTCGCCAGGTCAGCCCCCAATCAGTGTCATCGCATAACGCCGCCAGTGCCATCCGCAAATCCCCGGGAGGTAGTACCCCGAGCTCTTCGCGCAAACGCCCCGAAGAGCCTCCATCATCCGCTACCGTGACTACGGCAGTTAATTGTCGGGTAATATGCCGCAGAGCCCGCAGAGTTGCAGACAAGCCATGTCCCCCGCCAAGTGCCACAATATTGGGCCCCGTCCACCCGCGGGTCATCCAGCCATTTGAATCAAGTAACGTCCTCATTCCAGCCCCAGATCTCGATGAACAGTGCGTACCGGCAAGCCCTGCGCCCGGAATAGCTCACTCATTTTTTCAGCCAGTGCCACCGAACGATGTTGCCCGCCGGTACAACCGACCGCGATAGTTACGAAGGGTTTGAGCTCCGTTAGATATCCGTCGAAAATCGGGGTCAACATATTCACCATGTTTTCCGCAAATTCTTCGGCTCCCGGTTGGTCCAGCACATATTTCGCTACCGGTGTGTCCCGGCCAGTTAAATGCCGCAGTTCGCTCACCCAATAGGGGTTAGCTAAAAAGCGCACGTCACAAACCCAATCAGCGTCTAGGGGTATCCCATTTTTAAACCCAAAGGACATTACGGTGAGTTTCATCGGGCGCTCCCCCTCACCAGCCACCACATCTCGCATATGCCGATTTAAATCATGCACATTCATATTGGTGGTGTCGATTAGGGCATCGGCACGGGCACGAATGGGAGCCAGTATCCGCCGCTCGGAGCGAATTCCGTCGAGAATCCGTCCTCCTCCTTGCAGCGGATGGGGACGCCGATTAGATTCATAGCGACGCACCAAGACCCGTTCGTCCGCGTCTAAGAAAACCAGCTGATAACGGATATGGCGCCGCGATAGTTCATCCAAAGCATGTTGCAGTTTAGAAAACAGTTCCCCGCTGCGTACATCCACAATCGCTGCCAGGCGGTGAATGCCTTCCCCTTCCGGAGTCATCATGTCCGCGAAGGGCAGTAACATTGCGGGCGGCAGATTATCGACTACATACCAGTCCAGATCCTCTAATGCCTGCCCGGCTCGCGAACGTCCCGCCCCCGACATTCCGGTAATAATTATCATCTCGGGAACATTGGCATCCCGAGGTGGCGCGGTTTCGTCAAGAATCGGTACTCCCTCGGGAACAGTGGGCGGGGAAGATTCGTATTGTCGGTGAGCTTCATCCATGTTCTAAGTATGCAACGAAGCGCGCTAACTTACCGGCTATCGGCAAGGGAATCAAAAATCTGCTTCGCCATTACTTCTCCAATACCCTCAACTTCCGCAATTTCACTTACCTCGGCTCCCCGTAGCCGCTTTAAGGAACCAAAATGCTTTAACAAGGCTTTTTGTCGTACCGGACCTAACCCCGGAACCGCATCTAACACCGATTTATGCATGGTTTTTCCGCGTTTTTTCCGATGCGCAGTTATCGCAAAACGGTGGGATTCATCCCGCAAGTATTGCAAGAGATAAAGCGCGGGGGAAGTACGCGGCAAGATAACTGGAAACTCGGCACCCGGTAGCCACACTTCCTCCAGACGCTTGGCTAATCCAATCACACTCACATTGGCGCCTACTGCTTCCAGTGCTTTTTGTGCCGCATTCACCTGGGGCGCTCCCCCATCCACCACGATCAAGTCCGGGGGATAAGAAAAACGCCGCAGGTGACGTTCCCCAGAAGTTTCGGTACTTACTAACTGTTTTTGTGCTTCCGCCTCTTCTTCGCGCAGCCTCGCGAAACGCCGGGTGAGGACTTCGTTCATGGCTTTAGTATCGTCAGCAGAATCCGAAGGGGTGCTTTGGATATTAAAGCTGCGGTAGGCACGTTTTAGGGGAGCACCGTCTTCGAATACCACCATCGAACCCACTTGGTGAGTGCCTTGGGTGTGAGAGATATCGTAACCTTCGATCCTTAAGGGAGCATCCGCTAACTCTAAATATTCCTGTAGCTGGCGTAAGGCTTCGGAGCGTTGAGTTAAGTCCCCTACCCGTTTGGTTTTATGCAGCCGCAAAGCTTGGGCAGCATTTTCCTCCACCGTTTCCATTAAAGAACGTTTCGGCCCTCGCTGCGGCACCCTAATTTCGACTTTCTTTCCGCGAATATCTCCCAGCCAGTCACTCAAGGTGGAGGCACGCGCCGGCATCAGCGGCATCAAAATTTCGGCGGGGATAGCTTGGGTGGGAGTATGCTCCACATCGTCTACGCTTTTGGCGGGGGCTACCGCCTGGTTTAACTGCCGATATTCCCCGTAAGTCTGCTCTAAGAAACTCTCTAACATTTCCGGCAGATCTTTATCTTCCGGGGTGTCCACTACCCACCCGCGCTCGCCGCGTATCCGGCCGGCACGCACATAAAATACCTGCACAATCATTTCTAGATCATCTTTGGCAAAGGCGTAAACATCGGCGTCAACGCTTTCGTCCAGCACTACCGTATTCTTTTCTCTAACTTTTTCGAGGGCGCGCAACTGGTCACGCAGTTTCGCCGCCTGTTCAAAGTCCAGGCGAGAAGCAGCCTCCTCCATTTCCTGGCGAAGGCGGGAAGTAAAAGGCTCGGTTTTCCCATCCAAAAAGGCACTCACCTGGGCGGCAAGCTGCTGATAGTCTTCGCTGGAAATCCTGCCTACACAGGGGGCCGAACATTTATCAATATAGCCTTCTAGGCAGGGACGACCCAGCGCCTGGGAACGATTAAAAACCCCTTTGGTACACGAGCGCAGCGGGAAAACCTTTCGCAGTAAATCCATGGTTTCCCGAATCGCCCACACCTGGGTGTAGGGACCGAAATACCGTGAGTTAGCTCGCCGCCGCTCCCGCGTAATATGGATTCGCGGATATTCTTCCCCCATATTTAGGGCGAGATAGGGATAAGATTTATCGTCCCGATACATTACGTTGAAACGCGGTGCAAACTCTTTTATCCAGGAATATTCAAGGGACAGCGCCTCTAGCTCGTTCCCAACCGTCACCCATTTTACTGCTGCCCCGGTAGTTACCATTTTCCGAGTGCGCGGATGCAGTGAGTCTAAGGGCTGAAAATAGTTAGCCAGGCGGTTACGCAAGTTCACAGCTTTGCCCACGTAGATAACCCGCCCATTTTTATCCAGAAAACGGTAAACCCCGGGACTGGGGGGAATATCTGCCGGAGCCGGCCGGTAGGACGCAGGATCAGCCATATCCCTAGGATACCTGCCTACTGGGGGCTTGGTTATCGATGATTCCCCTTGGTCAGCTAGCAACGACCAGTAACTGAAAGCAAAAACCTGCGCCTTAAGTCCCGTTCTCACCTCCAGCAATTGTGAGAAAGGCAAAAAAGTTAATGGCTTAGTCAAAATGTGGATAGCAGTGGTAAAGTTTCGGCGGAAAATGAAAACTAAAAGGGTAGTGCGCTTCGTTCGATAAGGCGGACGAGACATACCGAAAAAGTTTTAAGGAGGCGCTGATGAGCAGTGTTGTGGAAAAGGTTTACGATGAGGTTCTCGATCGTAACCCTAATGAACCCGAGTTTCACCAGGCAGTAAGGGAAATCCTAGAATCCATTGGCCCCGCGGTAGAAAAGCATCCCGAGTTCGCTGAAACTAAACTTCTAGATCGGCTGGTAGAACCGGAACGCCAGATTCTTTTCCGAGTTCCCTGGGTGGACGATAACGGCGAAGTCCAGGTTAATCGCGGTTACCGCATCGAGTTCAACTCCGCACTCGGCCCTTACAAAGGCGGATTGCGTTTCCACCGTTCGGTGAACCGCTCTATTTTGAAATTCTTGGGTTTCGAACAGATTTTCAAGAATGCCTTAACCGGTCAAGGCATCGGCGGCGGCAAGGGTGGCTCCGATTTTGATCCTCACGGACGCTCCGACACCGAAGTAATGCGTTTTTGCCAGCAGTTCATGACTGAACTTTATCGCCACATTGGGGAATATACCGATATCCCCGCTGGTGACATCGGAGTGGGAGGACGCGAGATTGGTTACCTATTCGGTATGTATAAGCGGCTCACCAACCGTTTTGAATCGGGAGTATTAACCGGCAAGTCTCTTTCTTGGGGTGGATCCCAAGCGCGCACCGAAGCCACTGGTTACGGCGCAGTGCTATTTGCCCAGAGAATGTTACAAACGCGCGGACTCGACCTAGAAGGACAACGGGTAATGATTTCCGGCGCCGGTAACGTGGCGATCTATGCGGCAGAAAAGGCGGAACGACTAGGCGCGAAAGTAGTAACCGTTTCAGATTCTTCTGGCTGGGTTCTTGATGAGGACGGCATTGACGTCCAGCTACTCAAACAGATCAAAGAGGTAGAGCGCGCCCGGCTAACCGAATATGCCAAGCGCAAACCGGGAGTTACCTATCATTCCGGTTCTAAGCCTTGGGCAGTAGGAGGAAGCGTTGCGCTCCCGTGTGCTACCCAAAACGAACTTACTTCTCAGGATGCAAAGCGTTTACTTGATGGTGGGGTGAAAGTAGTTGCCGAGGGCGCAAATATGCCCTGTACCCCCAATGCCACCAGCTTGTTCCAAGATTCCGGGGTGTTGTTCGCCCCCGGTAAAGCGGCAAATGCTGGCGGGGTTGCTACCTCGGCCTTAGAAATGAGCCAAAACGCTTCCCGCGCCTCTTGGAGCTTTGAGAAGGTAGAAAAAGAACTCACCAAGATCATGCACAATATTCACGATGAATGCGCACAAACCGCCGAAGAATATGGGCACGCCGGCGACTATGTGATGGGAGCTAATATCAATAGCTTCCTGAAAGTAGCCCACGCCATGATGGAGCAAGGCATCGTTTAAAACAGTAGCTAAATAAATTAATAGTCACTATTGCGGGCAGCGAATCAGCAGATAGCCTTCATCCTCGGAGGTAATAATTTCTTCTGGTTTGGCTGCCCGCAAGTGTGCAATCTCCGCTACCGAAAAGGCCAAATCATATCCGACCGGCCTCCCGTCAACTACCTTCACGGCACCCACCCCGCCAGTTTGGGCGCGCACCTGCTCGTAAAGAGCTAGCAACTGCGAATCTAGGGGGCTCGCCTTTTGTTCCCGCTCCTTTTCAAGCTGCTGCAACTGGGCAGTGATTTGTGAGTTTTCCGCTCCTACTTCGTCGTGTAGTCGGGAAATCTCTTGGGCGTGTTCCTGTTTAAGCCGGGTGATTTGCTGTTCGGTGTCCGCTAGCTGTTCCATCTCGTCCATTATCGAGAGCATTTGCTCCTCTAAATCAGAGATTCGCTTACCCATCTGTTGGATTTCTTCTTGGAGGCTCACCAACTCTTTAGGGGTTCCCGCTCCCGCATCCAAGCGTTGCTGCTGAGTTTGCAGGCGATTTTGAATTCCTGCCAAGTCATTTTCCAGGCTGGTTATTTCCCGCTGTTTATCGGTTTTAAGCGCCGACAGTTGCGTGTTTTTGTCGTCCAGCTTGCGGTCTGTTTCGCCCAGCTTCGCTAGCTGCGCCAATTGAGGCATTTTCTTAAGCCGAAACCGTAACTTGGTGATTTTGGTGTCCAGCTCCTGCAAATCTAGTAGAACCAGCTGATCTTTCCAAGGTGCTTCCATCGCGTTCTCCTCTAACTATCCTGGGTTCCGGGCGTGATTCGCTTTACCCAGGGATCGGTACAAATCTCAGAGACCTCTACCGTAAGCTCTCCCGCAAAACTTTGTGCTAATTCGCGAGCGCACTGCGGGGTCCAAAGCCATTCACTAGCCCAATGAGTGACACAAATCAGATAGGGCTTGCCGGCCTCTAAATGCTCGGAGGCGGGATGATGGCGCAAGTCAGCACAGATATAGACATCTGCCCCTGCCCTGCGAGCATCCGCTAAGAAAGAATCACCGCTACCGCCACTAACCGCGATAGTCTTCACCTTTGCCTCCAGATCTCCTCCCACTAGGATTCCTGCAGGGCAATCCGGTAGAGCCTGCGCAACCTGTTGCACAAAATCCTTCAGCGGCAAGGCGGCGGGTAAATTGCCAATACGCCCGCTACCCGTATGCTCGCTAAGGGGAATCAACGGACGGGTATTTTCCAATCCCACCGCAGCGGCTAGGCAATCAGCTACCCCACCCTCTGCGGAATCAGCGTTAGTGTGGGCATTGAAGAGGGCGATTCCGTTTTCTATTAGCCGGTGGATTAGGCTCCCTTTCGGATCGGTAGCTGCCACAAAAGAAGTACCCCGCAAATAGAGGGGATGGTGGGTAACAATAAGTTGTGCCCCAACTGCGATCGCTTGGTCAACAACTTTGGCCACCGGATCGACTGCTACCAGGACTTTATCGATTTCAGAATCTGGATGCCCGGTAATCAATCCCACCCGATCCCACTCTTCTGCTAGTTCGGGGGGATACAGCTCTTCTAAACGCTCCACCAGGCGACTTAACTTTACACTCACTATTTGATCCTAATAGAAAAACTGGACGCAAAGAGAACCCGCGCCCCATTTCAACGGAATAGCTATTTTCCCTTGTCTGCGTGGTCGATACCAAACCCCTATTTCCTGCCAGGTTTACCCTGACGTCCGCGCGCACTATTATGGGTAAGGGCGCATGGCTCCCGCCAAGTTGACAAACAGGAAGGGTCCAATGCGGATTGGTTTTGATTCTGAGCGGTATATTTCTTCGCAATCGGAACATATTGATGAACGTCGCCGGCAGATAGGCGGAAAGCTATACCTGGAGATGGGGGGCAAGCTTTTCGACGACTTCCATGCCTCTCGGGTGCTACCGGGATTCACCCCCGATAACAAGATTTCGATGTTGGAACGCCTACGTGACGAAATGGAAATCGTGGTTGCCATCAACGCGAAAGACCTCAACCGGCAAAAAATTCGCGCTGATTTAGGGATTCCCTATGAACAGGATGTTCTCCGCCTGGTGGATGTATTTCGCGAACGCGGCTTCCTGGTGGAAAACGTGGTTTTAACCCAGATGGAAGAAGATAACCACAACGCCAAGCTATTCAAAGAACGCCTAGAGCGTTCCGGACTTAAAGTTGCCCGGCACTATACGATTCCCGGTTATCCCTCCAATACTGACCTGATCGTTTCGGAGGAGGGTTTCGGGCGCAATGAATATGTGGAAACTAGCCGTGATTTGGTGGTAGTAACTGCTCCGGGACCGGGGTCTGGAAAACTCGCTACATGCCTGTCCCAGATTTACCACGAATATCAGCGAGGTATTAAAGCTGGTTACGCCAAGTTTGAAACTTTTCCCATTTGGAATCTCCCTCTCGACCATCCGGTGAATCTCGCCTATGAGGCCGCCACTGCTGACCTGGACGATGTCAATATGATCGATCCTTTCCACCTGCAGGCCTACGAAAAACAGGCGGTTAACTATAACCGGGATGTGGAAGTTTTCCCCTTGCTGCGCTCCCTGCTGCAACAACTAGCGGGCTCTTGTCCCTATCAGTCCCCCACCGATATGGGCGTTAATATGGCGGGCTTTTGTATTAGCGATGATCTTGTTTGCCAGGAAGCTGCCAAACAAGAGGTAGTGCGCCGTTACTATCACGCCTTGGGTAACGAGGCGGCCACTCATGCCGATCCCATCGAGTCGCACCGGATTGCGATGACGATGGCAAAACTGGGAATCACTAAAGAGTATCGTTACGTAGTCCGGCCGGCTTTAAATCTGGAGGCCGAAACCGGGGCTCCGGCGGCAGCGATGCAGTTAAGTGATGGGAGGATTATTACCGGTAAGACTTCTCCCCTACTGGGATGCTGCTCTGCCATGTTACTTAACGCTTTGAAATTATTGGCTGGCATTGATCCGGAGGTACAACTACTGGCGCCTTCGTCAATCAAGCCCATCCAGACCCTAAAAGTTGACCACTTAGGGGCTCGCAACCCCCGTCTACATACTGATGAGGTATTGATTGCGCTATCAGTTTCGGCTGACACCGATGAAAATGCACGCAAAGCCCTTGATGAACTGGTGCATTTGCGTGGTAGCGAAGTGCATACCACCACCATTTTAGGTTCGGTAGACACCGAAATTTTCCGGCAATTAGGGTTGCAGGTAACGTCCGAGCCGGTTTATGCCCGCAAGACTCTATTTAAGAAATAGGGCGACTACAGTCTGGCTTTTAGGTTAAAAGCGCCGCTATGGTCACTACCGCCGGAACAAAAAGGGCGGTAGTGACCATAATGCCTCCCTGGGCAACCTGCTGGCCAGCTTTGGCTCGAGTAGCCGCTACAAAACAGTTTTGCGCCGAAGGCATCGCCGCCATTACGGTGACGGCTAGTAGCGCGTGACCGCTCAAACCTAGCAAGGTACCTGCTCCCCAAGCGAGCAAGGGATGCAGCGCCTCTTTACAGGCCGCAACCAGACTCACGGTTTTCCAGCTAAGTTCTTTAGGGCGCATATCTTTTAGGGAGGCCCCGAAAGCGAGCAGCACCATCGCCGGTGCCGCCGACCCTAACAGGTCGGCTAGCGAAGACACTAGGCGAGGTACCGGCAGCTGCGCGGCATTAATCGCTAACGCTAGCAGTACCGCAATCACCATCGGGTTGGTGAAAACCATTTTCGTTGCCAAACCGATCGAAAGTCTTTGTTTGTTGGCTGCCAGGTCGATCATGACAAAAGAAAACGGGGTTAAGAAGCAGAGTTGGAAAATAATTACCGGTGCCACTGCGGAAGTGTTTCCCAGGACGTAGGCGGCAACTGGAATCCCGATATGGGCAGCATTAGTTACCGAAGAACTCATAGTTGCCACGGCACGTTCAACTCTTTGCATTCGGGAAATCACGGCCAGAATCGAGAAAATCAAGGCCACCGCGCACCCGGATATAGCGGCAACAGCCAGGGGCTTCCCGATTGCTCCTGCTAAAGGTGAAGTTGAAACCGTGTGAAAAATCAGCGCGGGAGTAGCCACCCAGTACACAATTTGAGCTAAGGCATCAATAACCTCGCGGCTCATAATACGGCGGATTCGCAGCAGCCATCCGATGGCTACTACCGCGCAAATTGCCGCCAAACCTTGGATTATTCCCGCCATATTTTTAGGTTACGCGGGTAAGAAACCGGAAGTTAAACTCCGATTGGTATCTGAGAAAATCTCCCGCTTAACCTTCGGGGCTAACTTTCCAGATCTTGTGTTTGGTTTTGGCTTGTACCAGCTGCTTACCGACCCCCATAGTGGTGAGGAACATCGCCATGCGTACCAACACCCCATTATCGGTTTGCTTAAAAATGGAGAGCCCCGGTAGATCATCAACATCGGTCGAGAGGTCAAGAGCGTTGGGGCGGGAATCTCGCGGCAACGGGTGACAGATAACGATGTCATGTGCTCCCGCCTCCTCTAACATCGCCTTATCTAGCAGACACCCCTGCAATTCTTTGGATTTAGCCAGTTCCTCGGTCATCCGTTCGCGCTGCACCCGGGTGGCGTAAACCGTATCTGCGCCCTCCAAAGCCTCAATCTGGTTATCGCAATCGATTACTCGCCCGCCTCGTGAAATCGCATACTCGGCGATTTCTCGGGGCAGCTCCAGTGAAGGCGGAGAAAACAACCGGAAAGTTACTCCCTCATACAGGCTCATAAGTTTCATGAGGGAATGGACGGTGCGTCCATATTTCAGATCCCCCATAATCGCGATGGTGCAGCCGTCGAGAGATTTGCCGCGTTTACCCAGTTCTTTGCGCATAGTAAACACATCTAATAGCGCCTGGGACGGGTGCTCGCCAGAACCATCTCCGGCGTTAAGTACCGGTACCACCGAATGACGGGCGAATTCGGCTACCGAACCAGCATCGGGATGGCGCACGACTAGAACATCCGTGAAGCCGGAAACCACGCGGGAAGTATCGGCGATTGATTCTCCTTTAGCCATAGAAGAGAAAGTAAAACCGGTAGTAGTTTCTACTTCCCCACCCAGCCGCAAGAAGGCGGATTCAAAGGATAGGCGGGTACGGGTGGAGGGCTCGAAAAATAGGGAACACAAGACGGCACCATCTAGCACTGTACAGATTTGTTTCCGCTGGGCAATCGGGCGCAAGAACTCGGCAAGATCGAAGAGTTCCCCCAGGTTTTCGCGATCAAATTGACCAACCGAAATTAGGTGTTGTCCTACCCCGAAACGCGGGAAATCATAGTCTTCCGGCATGCTTTTGCCCTTTCCAACTGAGTGTTTTTGATAAAAAAATACCCCGCCGCAGCGGGGTGGAATTGGAAAAAGAAACCTCAGGTAGTTGCCGCCACCGTCTGGTTCCCATCACGCTCCTAACGTTTTCCTGAAGGAAGAATAGCACATCGTTACCTCCCCTAACGTCTTTAAGTCCGCTGGCGCAGTTTTTGTGTCCTCTTTCTCCTTACGGATTCTTATAAGGTGCCGGAGTACACACTCTCTTAAATGGCTTTGCGCCAGCTAAGCCTCCTAGAATCGAATGACGGTGAAAATCAAAGGGGGCTGATTTGAAGGGACTCAATCGCTACTATCTGCAGTCTCTAGCAGTTTTAGCGCTGATACTGACCACCGCTTTTTGGGGTTCTACCTTTTTCCTGATCAAAGACCTGTTGACTAGTATGACCACCCTATCTTTTCTAGGGGTTAGGTTCGTGATCGCGGGCGCGCTTTCGGCAATGATATTTTATCCGCGCTTAAAAAGAGCTAACCGAAAAGTCTGGCAACACGCTTTTTCTTTAGGAGCAGTCTATTCCGCGGCACAAGTCTTACAAACCAAAGGCCTAGAGACTGCCGATGCCTCGGTGGTGGGTTTCATTACTGGACTGTATGTAGTGATCACTCCCTTGCTAGTGTGGTTGCTTTTCAAAGAAAAGATTAAGCCGGTAAACCTGGCAGCTGCCCTGGTAGCGATGGCCGGGCTAATGGTTTTGAGTCTTGATGGATTCTCCATTGGCTTCGGGGAACTGTTAACTTTGGCAGGAGCAGCTCTTTTTGCCCTCCACATCGTGCTCACCGCTCGCTGGGCTGCCAAAGACGACCCCATAACCTTAGCGGCCATCCAATTAATAGCCATTGGAGTTTTCTGTTTTCTAGCGGCTCTACCCTTTGGAGTGCAATTACCGCAGGACGCTAGGCAATGGACAGTGTTGCTTTACACGGTGGTGTTCGCAGCCATCGGAGCCTTAATCATGCAGACCTGGGCGCAGAAACACCTGCGTCCTACTAAGGCGGCAGTAGTAATGACAATGGAACCGGTGTTCGCGGCAGCCTTTGCAGTCTTTTTCGGGGGCGAGGACGCGACCTTGCGAATGATCATCGGAGGTACCTTAGTAGTTGCCGCTATGCTTGTCACCGAGCTAATCCCCGCTTACCGGGCCCGCGATAAGATCCGAGCCGCTGCATAAACAGCGCTAACCAAGACTACCGGGACAGCTAGTAAAGCTGGGCAGCTTTGAAATGTAAAACAGGCTTCTAGGCAGAAAAGTGCTTTTGAATCTCGGTTTGAGTCTCGAGATATTCTTGTTCATAGCTACCTAGCCCGGCCGGGTAGTGACCAGCGAAAGAATCCATACAGAGGCCTCCGTATTTACCGGGCAGATCCAGACCCACGGAGGCCACCAGTCCCGGTATCGACAGGTACCCTAAGGAATCTGCCCCTAAATGTTCTCGTAGTTCTTCCACATTCATATGAGCGCTGATCAATTCTGCTGAGTTGGAAACATCAATCCCATAAAAACTGGGGAAAATAAACTCGGGAGAAGCGATCCGCACATGTACCTCGCGGGCACCGGCATCTTTTAGCAGCTTGACGATCCGCCGGGAAGTAGTACCTCGGACAATGGAATCATCTACCATCACCACCGATTTGCCTTCCACGATCCCTTTGACCGCGGACAGTTTCATCAGTACCCCTTTTTCCCGCAGCGACTGTTTGGGCTGAATAAAGGTACGAGTCACGTATTGGTTTTTCACTAACCCCATTTCATAGGGCAGGTGCGCGGCCTCTGCATAGCCGGAAGCTGCCGAAAGCGAGGAGTTCGGAACCCCAATGACAATATCTGCACCGGGAGTGGGCTGTTCATGGGCTAAAGTCATCCCGCATTGTTTGCGCACCGCATGGACATTTTTCCCCAAAATATTGGAGTCGGGCCGAGCGAAATAAATATATTCCATAGCGGCTACGCAAGTATCGGCCGGCGGACAGTAGCGTTCAATCTTTAGTCCGTCCTCGTTAATAATCGCGATTTCCCCGCCGCGCAGATCCCGATAAAAATCGGCTCCTATCAAATCCAGGGCGCAGCTTTCACTGGAGATTACCCAACCGCCGCGGGTCTTCATCTTTCCGATCACCAGTGGTCGTAAGCAGTGCGGATCCACAATCCCGTACATGGTATCGTCATTCATAATCAGGTAGCTAAATCCACCTCGCAACCGCTGCAAGGCTGCACAGAGCCGCTCGTAAAAGCTGCCTTGTTCGCGCATAATCAAGTGCATTAGCACTTCTGAATCCGAATTGGAGTTAAATAGCGAACCTTGGCGTTCTAACTCAACTTTTAGATCCGGGGAGTTCACGAGGTTGCCATTATGGGCTAAGGCAATATTCCCGTTATGCATATGAAATACGAAGGGTTGCAGATTGCAGCTCCAGTTATTACCGGAAGTCGAGTAACGCACGTGTCCGATGCCGCGCGATCCCTTTAGCTTAGCGAGACGTATGGGGTCATCAAAAACCTCACTAACCAGCCCTTTCGCTTTTTTAACTCGAATGGTGTCTGCATCGGAGACCGCAATGCCCGCGCCTTCTTGTCCGCGATGTTGCAAAGCATGCAGACCGTAGTAGATCAGGCTGGAGGCGTCGGGAGAACCGTAGACCCCAAAAACTCCGCACTCTTCGCCCAGGTTATTTACGACTTGTGCCTTCAAAATTCGCTCCTAAACCGCGTCTGCGCCAATATCTTTTCGGTAAGTTTTGCCCGCAAAATCTACTTTTTGGGCATTTTCGTAAACCACCTGGCGGGCGGCTTCTAAAGTGTCTGCGCGAGCTACTAGATTCAGTACCCGCCCCCCATTGGTATAGGCTTTCCCCTCCTCGCGCCGTACCCCGGCATCGAGATAATCTACGCCCTCTAGCCCGGTAATCTCTTTGCCTTTTTCATAGCTCCCCGGGTAGCCTCCCGAAGCCAACACCAGACAAATAGCTTTTTGATCGCGGATTTTAATATCGCTAGGTTCTAGGCGCCGTTCCATACAAGCCACCAGCAGCTGGTAAAAATCCCCCTCAACTAAGGGAAGCACCACTTGCGTTTCCGGATCCCCGAAACGCATATTGTATTCCAGCAGGTAAGTACCGTTATCGGTCAGCATCAGCCCAAAGAAGATGCAACCGGCAAACTCGAGACCTTCTGCTTGAATTCCTTTTAAAGTGGGAGCCAAAATATCGCGTTCGAACTCTGCTTGCCGCTGCGCAGTGTAGAAGGGGTTGGGGGCAAAAGTACCCATCCCGCCGGTATTAGGGCCGGTCTCCCCCTCCCCTATTTTCTTGTGGTCTTTGGCGGAAACTAACGGGAAGATCCCCTTTTCGTTGGCGAGACTGAGAATCGAGGCCTCTTTACCCACCAAGAATTCTTCCAGCACCACCTTTTCGCCGGCTTGCCCGAAGCGCTGGTCCACCATGATTTGAGAGATAGCGTCTTGTGCTTCCTCGGTGGTCTGGCAGATAATCACGCCTTTACCGGCGGCTAACCCGGAGGCTTTGACCACAACCGGTAAGTTAAAATCAGCTAGCCCCGCCATCGCGTCCTTCGGATCGGTGAAGGTTTCGTAACGGGCGGTTTTCACCCCGTATTTGTGCATAAAGTCTTTGGCGTAGGCTTTGGATCCTTCCAGGCGAGCCGCCGCTTTACCCGGGCCAAATAGTTTCATACCGGCCTGGCTAAACAGATCCCCAATCCCCGCTACCAGCAGGTCTTCGCTACCCACAATAGTTAGATCCGCGGAGAACTCCTGGGCTGTCCGCAAGATTTCCTGCATATCAGAGGAGGTAGTTTGGGCAATTTCGTGGGCGGAAAGGGCGCGTTTAATCGCATTCTCACGTCCCCCGTTGCCTACTATCAAAATCTTGGCCATTAGTTTTTTCTCTTTTCTAGCTGGCTTGGTTACTTGCGGTTAAAGCAGACAGATTTTATTTTCGGCAGAGCCATCGCATTGCTCTTTGCTAAGGATTTCTCCGATTTTGTAGGCCTCGGGCAGCGCGGCGGTTACTTTCGGTAGTTCTTCAGGGGGAATTACCAAGGTGAAGCCCACCCCCATATTGAAAGTTCCCCACATTTCACTTTCAGGTACTGCCGCGAATTCTTCGCGTTTAAAGATGGCGGGAATCCGAACCTTTTCTTTTTCGATCCGTGCGCAAAGACCCTCGGGAATAATCCGGGGTACGTTTTCTTCCAGCCCGCCCCCGGTAATATTAGCCAGCCCGTGGATCTCGATTTTTTGGTCCAGCAACGAGAGAATTTCGGGAACGTAGATTTTAGTAGGGGTCAACAGTTCCTCGGGAAAATGATCTTTGAAGAGCGCTCTCACCAGTGAGAATCCATTTGAATGCAGTCCGGAGGAAGGTAGGGCTACCACTACATCGCCGGCTTTTATCGTCGAGCCATCAATAATATTGGCCTTTTCTACCACTCCGACGGTAAACCCGGCCATATCGTATTCGCCGCTTTGATAAAAACCGGGCATCTCTGCGGTTTCGCCCCCGATGAGTGCCGCACCCGCCTGCTTGCAACCGGTAACCACTCCCGAAACTAACTGGGAAGATACCTCAGCATCAAGCTCAGAACATGCTAGGTAATCGAGGAAAAACAGTGGCCGCGCCCCATGGCAAAGCACATCGTTAACGCACATCGCCACCAGGTCGATGCCTACGGTGTCGTATTTTTTTAGGGCAAAGGCGATTTTCAGCTTGGTACCTACCCCGTCAGTACCGGAGACTAGGACTGGTTCCTGGTATTTGCCTAGTTCATAGAGGGCAGCAAATGATCCTAGCGACCCCAAAACCTGTTCATTTTGGGTGGAGGCAACCATTTGCTTTAACCGGCGCACATGCTCGTATCCTGCCTCTTTATCAACACCGGCATCTTTATAGCTGACCATAATCTATTTTTTCCTTGCCCTAAATAACGATTGTTCCCTGGGGGCGGAGGGGTTTCCTCCGCCCCCAGGATCCGCCAGTAATAACCTATTTCTTGGTAATGCGGTGCAGGATTTCTTTATAGGCTTCTTCGATTCCGCCCATATCCCGGCGGAAACGGTCCTTATCCAGCTTCTTCTTGGTTTCCGCGTCCCACAGCCGGCAAGTGTCGGGAGTAATTTCGTCTGCTAACAGCAGGTTCCCGTCCTTGTCCCGACCGAACTCAATCTTGAAGTCCACCAGAAGGATACCTTCCTTCTTGAAAGCATCAGATAGGATCTGGTTAATCTTGGCGGTTACCTCCAGGATTTCTGCCACCTCTTCTTCGGTAGCAGCCCCAATGGCTACCGCGTGATCTGAGTTAATCAGGGGATCACCTAGATCGTCGTCCTTGTAGGAGAACTCTTGGATCATTTTCTTCGGCATGGTGCCCTCTTCGAGCCCCAGACGCTTTGCCATAGAACCGGCGATAATATTGCGGGTGATTACCTCTAGCGGAACAATATCGAGTTTCCAGCACAGCTGCTCGCGATCATTAAGTTTCTCAATGAAGTGGGTTTTTACTCCCTGCGAGGCCAGCATTTCAAACAGGTAGCTGGTGAGTTCATTGTTGATAATGCCTTTATCAGCAATAGTGCCTTTCTTTTCACCGTTACCGGCAGTGGCATCATCCTTGTAATAGACAATAACCTTATCGGGGTCATCAGTGGCATAGATTTTCTTGGCTTTTCCTTCGTAGAGGAATTCTTTTTTCTCCATATTTTGCCTTCTTTTTCTCTAAAATTTTCTTTTAAAAACTAACCGGGTCAGCGGTGAACTTCTGCTTCATATTCGCGCGATACTCTTTGAGTTGCGCGGCTACCTTTTCATTACTGGTGCCAATAATCTGCACCGCAGTCATGGCGGCGTTATAGGAATTGTTGATTCCTACCGTAGAAACCGGGATTCCTTTCGGCATCTGCACTATTGAGTAGAGAGCATCCTGACCGCCTAAGGCTGCATCTAAAGGTACCCCGATTACGGGGATCGTCACTTTAGAGGCAATAACTCCGGGCAGGTGCGCCGCCAGGCCGGCCCCGGCGATGATGGCTTTCGCCCCCGAGTCCACGGCGTCTTTTAGGATTTTCTCTAAAAGTTCCGGTACGCGATGAGCCGAAGCGATATAAGCCTGATATTCCAATCCGAACTCGTCTAAGCATTTGGCTGCGCCCGCCATTTTTTCTTTATCGGAGGCGGAACCAAAAATGATTGCTACATCCATCGGAAATAATTAACCCCGTTTCTGAATAGGTTTTGTTCTATTTCGGGACAGTAGTTGAGGTATAAACCGCTACCGCTCCTTTCTGAATGACCCATCTTTCCCAGGATTTGCCCGTGATGAGCCAACAGCCCTTCGATTCCGAAGGAAGATCCATTGGGGTTCTCCCCTAAATATTTGGTAGCGATCTGACCCGAGGCCGAATATTCGCGGTACTGCTCGGGGCTCATAATTACCCGCCCTTCACCATGAGAAATCGGTATGTGGTGGACTTCTCCCACATCAAAGGAACTGAGCCAGGGGGAGGCCACCGAAGACACGGCGGTATGGACGATTTTGGCTACGTGGTGACCACTCTCATTTGCTGCCAGGGTAGGTGAATCCGGATCCAGATCGCGGATCTGTCCATAGGGAAGCAGTCCGGATTTGATCAATGCCTGGAAACCATTACAAATTCCCAGGATCAGACCGCCTTTGCGCAGTAGGGAGTGGACGGCTTCTTTGACCTGCTCTTGGCGCAGCACCGAAACAATAAATTTTGCCGAGCCATCCGGCTCATCTCCCACGGAGAATCCGCCGGGCAGCGCCAAAATATCGGCTTGCTCGATTTGTCGGGCATAGGAGGCGGCATCCCGGTAAACCTCGGTTACCACCTGTGCCCCTTCGCGAGTAAAAGCCCGGGTCATATCGTATTCGCAGTTAGTACCCGGGAAGATGGGGATAAATACCTGCGGATTTTGCTTTCGATAGGGGGCGTGATGTGTCTTGGTCAGGCAGGTTTCGCTGGAACGGGAGGCACTACTGGTGATCCGCTTACCGGCGGTCGGGAAAATCTCTGCTAAAGGTTCTTCCCAGGCTTTTTGCAAAGCAGCCAGGTCTAAGCGCTGCCCGTTAAGGGTACTGTCTGACCAGCTACCGGTGTACCCCAGCAACGGTAAGTCCAAATGTTGATCAGTTTCGATCAGGAAACTGCCATAGCGGGAAGCAAAGAGGTCTTCTTCCGTGTTAATGTCGAAACCGATCCGGTTTCCGAAAGCCATTTTTGGCAGCGCTTCTGCGATCCCTCCATATCCCAGGGCATATGCCGAGAGCGGATTAATCGCTTGCAGCCTATCGAGGGCAGCTTGGAAAGATTCCAGATCAACTGCCCCCAGCTCATCTGTTTGCACTGGTAACAGGTAGAGACGATGATTACGGGCTTTAAATTCGGGAGTGCGCAATTTATCTGCTTGCTGCATTCCGATAGCGAAGCTTACCAAGGTCGGCGGCACATGCATGTCTTCGAAAGTACCGGACATGGAATCTTTGCCCCCGATAGAGGCCAGGTGGAAGTGCCTTAAGACGCGGTTAGCTCCTAGCAGGGCTTCTACCACGGTTCCCCACTTTTCGGGGTCTTCGCCTAGGCGCTGGAAATATTCTTGGAAAGTGAAATACAAGTCGCGGTAATCTACCCCGGCTGCGGCCAGTCGCGACATGGATTGCACTACGGAAACTATGGCGCTGTGATAGGGGCTAAGTTCGGCTAGCGAAGGTTCAAAACCGTAGGCCGCTACTGAGGCTACCTCGGCCTGTCCATCCTCTAGAGATACCAGTTGGGCACTCACCTGCGAGGGGGTGCGCTGAAATTTACCACCGTAAGGCAGGGTCAAAGTGGTGGCACCAATCGAGGAATCAAAGATCTCGTTTAAGCCGCGCTGAGAACAAATATTTAAGTCCGCCAGGTTATTTGCTAATTTTTCCTGCAGGTTTGAACCGGAAACTTCCCGCTCGGGAGCGATTTGTCCACCCGAGGCTGCCTTAAATTTAGCTTGGGAACGTACCCCGTTAGTGTCCAGGAAGTCTCGGGAAATATCGACGATAGTTTCTCCCAAGTAATGCATCACCAGACGCCGCTCAGCAGTCACGGTGGCCACGTGGGTTACTTCTACGTCCTCACTGGCGCAAGCATCATAGAAGAACTGCAGGTCTGCAGGGTCGATGCAGACTGCCATCCGCTCTTGAGATTCCGAGATCGCTAACTCGGTACCATTTAATCCCTGATATTTGACCGGTACCCGGTCAAGTTCTATCTCTAGTCCGGGAGCCAGTTCCCCGATGGCAACGGAGACTCCCCCGGCCCCAAAGTCGTTACATTTCTTTATCCGCTTGGCGACCTCACCGCGGCGGAAGAGCCGCTGGATCTTGCGTTCAATGATCGGGTTGCCTTTTTGTACCTCTGCCCCGCAGGTTTGGGAGGAGTCTCGAGTATGGGTTTTGGAGGATCCGGTGGCTCCCCCGATCCCGTCACGTCCGGTGCGTCCTCCGATCAAGAGGATGAGATCCCCGGGGGCAGGTTCTTCCCTAATAATGTTTTCTGCGGGGGCTGCTCCCACCACAAACCCGAGTTCGAGGCGTTTTGCACGATAACCGGGGTGATAGATTTCTTTTACATAGTTGGTGGTCAGCCCGATTTGGTTGCCGTAGGAGGAATATCCGGCGGCTGCCCGCTGGGTGATTTCCTTACTGGAAAGTTTCCCTTCTATCGGGTCTGCTAGCCGGGGATCGGCGCTGCCAGAAATTCGCATGGCCTGGTAAACGAAGGTACGTCCCGATAGGGGATCTCGAATAGCTCCCCCTATACAAGTAGAAGCCCCACCGAAAGGTTCAATCTCGGTGGGGTGATTGTGAGTTTCGTTCTTAAACTGCAGGATATAGCGCTGCCCGCCCACAGTTACATATACCGAGCAAGCGTTGATCTCGTTGGAAACTTCCTGGTTTTTCACCTTTTCCCGTTTAGCGGCCAAGGTGGCCAAATCCATCAGGGTAATCGGTTTTTCGCTATTGCGCTCCCCTAGGTAGCGATCCCATTCTTCCTGTAGGCGATCCGCGTAAGGACCGCTAAAGGCGGCATCGGTTAGTTCAGTTTCAAAAGTGGTATGGCGACAATGGTCTGACCAGTAGGTATCGATTACTTTGATTTCAGTTTCGGTGGGCAGACGCCCGATGCTATCAAAGTATCCTTTGATAAATAGCAGGTCTTCCTTGGTCATCGCCAAAGAAGCATTTTCATAGTAATCTTCGGTTATTTCAATGGTGGGAGGCAGCTGCCGGTTAGGCACATAGGTCTGGTTTTCCAGAACCGCCATATCTTTTAGGCGCATCTCGATGGGGTTGAACTTAACCTCGCCGGTATGTCCGTATCCGCATTTTACGGTAGCTTCATATCCTTGCAGCTGTAAGCACTTTTCGGCGGCATCGGCACGTTGGTCGAACTGTCCGGGCAAATATTCGAGGACGTAATAGTCTTCGATATCGATTTCGTCCAGCACCAAATCTTGGTTGACCTCTGCAAACACGGTGTATTTGGCTTTTTCCAGTGCAGCCGCGTCGAGGCCGAAAATGTCATAGACATTGAACTGGGTAGTATCGTTCTTTTTCCTTACGAAAATCCGCTTATTCAAAGTCTTCCCTTATATGAAATAGCTGCCCGGTATGAAATTTTGCGCGCGGAATCGGGAAGTCGTCTGAATTCTCACCCACTACCCAACCGCATCCCCCTGACCTCTGGTAAAACCTGCTGCCCGGGGAGCCTGTTAACTGCTTGCCCCGGGCTTCTTGAAGGAACCCCGCAGCAACTAGCTACCCTTTTAGCCTAGCAGGGGCAGCGCCTGGCGTACTAATCAGTAACTAGAAACCAGCAAGCAATTTTTCTCACCTTTTCTCGATTCTCTTAGTACCGAGGAAGAAGTTGAGCTTTACGGGATTACTTTTAAAAAAACGAAAATGAGGCAAGAGGGTTGGGACTTGGATCCGTTAGGCGGTTTCGAGGCCAGAGGGACTAAGGTAAAAATATGTTAGTTGCCTTTTCTATTTCTCCTTCTACCGCCGATGCTGAGGGCGGAGTTCATGATGCAGTTGCTGCCGCGGTAAAAGTTATTCGGGATTCGGGACTACCTAACCGTACGGATTCCATGTTCACCACTATCGAGGGCGAGTGGGATGAATGTATGCAGGTGGTAAAGGATGCGTGTGAGGCAGTCTCCAAGTTTGCTCCGCGGGTATCACTAGTTCTTAAAGCTGATATTCGTCCTGGCCGCACGGGTGAAATGACCGCGAAACTTACCCGTCTAGATGCCGCGTTGGATCGACTGCAGTCCTAGAGTAAGCTGCTTAAAAATCTGGATTAAGGCCAAATATCTGTTTGCGGAAAAGCAAGTGGCGCCGCCCCAAATTCAGGGCGACGCCACTACAGGTTATTTGCTGAAGTTATCCCCTTTAAATAGCCACGGTATTCCAGCTATTTTCTGGAGTAGCTTCTAAAGGATGGGAACTATTTACCCAGCTGCACGGTCCATTCGGGAGGAACATCCTTGCCGGAGTCCTCATCCTTTTCCGCCTGGGCAAAAGTCTCTTGTACGATTCCCTGCGCGTGGTGGGAGGGGGAATAGATTGCATAGACCTTCATCGGTTCATCCCCGATGTTAATAATGTCGTGCCATTTGCCGGCCGGTACCATCACTGCCCAACCATCGCCGACCTCTTGTTCAAAGGTGAGATTATCCTCCGCATCCCCCATTACTACTTTGCCTTTGCCGGCATCTAGGCGCAGGAACTGGTCGTTATCAGGGTGTACTTCCAGGCCAATAGATTCACCTACCGGAATAGACATTAGGGTTACCTGCAGGTATTTCCCGGTCCAGGCGGTGGTGCGATAGTTGGTGTTTTCTTTGGTCTCGGTTTCCAAATCGAAGCTATAAGGCTCCGGTCCATTGTCATGAACTGCCATGAGTGCTTTCCTTTCATTAGCCTTTCAGATTGTCCTCTTCCATGCTATCCAGGGTCAGATCAGGTCGCAGCACTTCGCTAAAAATATCGCTACCAGCGTTGAATTAGTTACCGAATAACCGCTCTAAATCATTCAAATTATTGAGTTCATTTTGAACACTGTCTTGTACGGCAGATTTTGCGCTAGAGTAAAGCGCGTACGATCCGGTAGGAACTGCAAACATTCCGATTACCAATGACGCACACAAAGTCCAGATAACAAAGAAAACCGTATGACGCATTTCGGGGCTTTTATCTTTCGGATATAGGTCTTTTAAGCCTCCGAAAACCAGCAATTCCATCATCAAGAAGGATGCCGAAAGCAGCAATTGCAGCACCAGTATCATTATGGTGGTCAAAACGGGAATTGGGAGCAGGGCGATTAAGAGTATCAATGACAGCACAAAAGTGGGCAATACCAGCCCAGTAGCAACTGTCGAAGCTACCTGGGTAAACGAAACCGAAGTTTGCTTGGTGCGGGCAGCCGCTAAGGCTAATACCGCCCGCAGAATCACAGCCGCGAACGCCACCAGTGTGAACATAACAAAGCAAAGTAACCATTGCGCGAAGTACAAGACACTATAGGTTCCGTATCCGGAAGCCCCCAGTATTCCTCCAGAGAAAATATCTGCACTGCGAGCAAGGAGCACAGGGGAAGACAGTCCAGCTACAAGAGCAAATAGCAGCATCATGACCCACCACCAGTGTTTCAACTGGGAGTTAGCTTTTACCCGGAGTTGTCCTTCAGATTTGTGCATTCCTGTAAAAGTTGGCCAAATAGCTTTCAATGCCAGAGCAAAATCTCCTGCCGGTTTCTTCATTCCAGGATATCCGGCACTATTACCTGGGTAGACTGGATAAACGCCAAATTGATTGAGCGGTTCATATCCTGTCTGCGGATAGGGATTCCGCCCGGCTGACATTGAATTGGCAGCATTGCATACCGGCTGCGTTCCAAATCCAGGTTGCTGAGGGTAGGGTGGATAACCACCTGGCGCACCAGGAGGCGGGAAACCACCAGGAGGAGGTGGAGGAACCATTCCCGCAGGAGGAGGCATTGGAGAATTCATCCCAGTTGCTGGAGCTGGCAGCGGCAATGATGGATTAGGGTTAGTTTACTCACCAGTAGGAATGTTAGGAGTATTGCTTGATTCAGGTTCTAATGATGCAGACCCAGGATTTTAGGAGTCTGGATGGATAGGAGTACTCAACGATTAACCTTTCGACGTAACTACGACATCGAGCATTTTATCATCACCTATCATTAAGCCCCCTGGAGCAGTGCAAACCCTTCTCTACTCCCACTCGGTCCCTGAAACCATAACCTAAACGATTTTGTATAGATGGCTTAGCTTCGATTATCAGGATTACTTAGATTATCCAGGAAATATGATGTATCATAATTCCTGTTGTCATTTTGTTGTCATAGAAGAATCGGTTGCTTTCAAAGACTCTGCAAAACTAATTCCCTGATTTAGCAACTTTCTCTTTGTGCGGTTGTCTTCTTTTTTTGTTTTGAACCACAACTTTTCACGGCTAAAGACACCATTTACCTGATCTTTGGTTGCTGCTTCGCCAAAGATATCTGTTAAAAGGCAAAGGACATCATCGGTTGTAAACCACTCACCCTTCTGCTCTTTTGTGACAATATATAGAACAAGTAGCATCTTTTCTTTGAAATCTTTTAATTCTTTGACAGACGGGTAAGATGTTAGATTCAATTCGTCGCAGTTAATATCGGCATACACCGATTTTTCTTTTGAATGACGTTTGCGGCTTTTTTTCGAAGATGTAGCTTTCTTCTCGGTGGCATTCTTTGGGCTGTAATTACGGATATACTCTATTCCTTCACTGGATACTCTATATGGTTTTGGACTTTTTTGCTCAACATCGGTAGCATCTATTATGAGTCCCTTTTGTGCCAATCGATTCAAGCACATACTTATATTTTGAGGCTTAGCTTTTCGTGCCTCATCATAGTATTTATCTGCATCATCCTTTGTGAAATAGCTAGTTTTATTTTTCAATTCGTCAAAGTACGCCGAAAAAAGCACGAAATCCGATTCGGTCAAAGAGCCATATTTCTTTATAAATGACACAAGTGTAACACGGGATAAATCCGCTTCTGTCTCTAACCCCACTGCTTCTGGTAGTAACTCATTTGTTGAAGCTAATATAGGAGGCTGTTGTGAGGCTGCCGTTTGCATATACACAGAGGATTGTTGTGCCACACTGCGAGTACGCACAATCGCATCAATTGCAGCTGGTAAGAGGGTATTATTGAAAATGCTCCGCTCCCTTTCCACTAATTCAGCAGATCCCTCTGCTTCAAATTTAATTTCTCCAATTTCAAATTGAACCCGAATTTCAGATTTTTCTCCCATTAAAACAGCCCTGCCTTATTATATAATTCTTCGAGCATAACTCGATAGTTGATTTTTATGTCATCAATATCCTTTTTTCCTGCAGTATATGTAATGTTGTGCGCTGAAAAATTTCCAACCATACGGAATGTATCAAACTCGTTTTTTATTCTCGAAAGCTTAAGTGTCGAATTATTCTTAGCATCTTTTACAATTCCTTCAAGCATAATATAGCCTTTTCCTGATGAGTCCTTTATCCGATCATCTATTCCAAAGTGTTGATATGACAGAACAAGCAGCACCTCGAACAACATGCGCATCAAAACTGCTGCGGCATCATAGCAATTGCTGGCATACGAACAATTTACCTGTCGAATGAGTCGATCCAAGTAGTTCCTTTTTCCAATAAACTTTTTCTCGTCAATTAACTCACTATCAGATTCAATCGTAGTATAATCTTCCCATAATGCTCCTTGCATTTTCTCCATACTTTGCAAGATTGCAGGTACGAACTCTATTGTTGTGGCCTGTCCTTTAGAATTAATGAAAGCTTTTTCTTTTCCTCTTGTCAATTTGCCTTTTAATCTTGAACTATTAGGAGCATTGAATGCACACTGGATAAACAAGTCAGATATTAATGGCATAGAAAAAACAGATTCCCCAGTTTCCTTGTAATGATAGAAGCAAAGGAGTTTGGCTTTTTCGCATTCGCTTTGTTTGGATAAATCGGTTTTTTCTATAAACTCCAGTATTTGCATTTCTCTACTCATTTTATTACGACCTGATGCTTGTGAATGGAATGCGAAAAATCACTTTGCAAACCCCTTATAGCTACCAAATCCGAGCATATAAGCCGCCATTGCTATTGCCAAGTCTTCAGATTCGATGTTTTGTTTTGATGCCAGTTCCCTCAAATCGTCGATAACAGTATCGTGCGGAACGAGCGTGCCATCGAGATCTTTGACCGCCTTTTCGATAACCGAGGGAAGAACCATACACATCTGATAAAATGCATCATCTTGTCCGGTTACAAGAGCATAAAACTGGTCAAGACTGACTCTGCGAATCAGCTTGTGCCCAACTTTACGCTTATCAACTGTAGTTTCCCACTTTATATTCTGTGATCGTTGGGCGATAGCTTCTACCAAGAAGCAGGCACAATCATCGTCATTGAGCAGTTGGTTCTGCATCTTAATAAATGTTTTTCCTGCCGATGCAGAGTTCATTGTGTTATGCTTGTTTTTCATCTCAACATACACTTTGTGGACGCTTCCGGCATCGGGGATTGGAATACCATCTGCATTTTCGTAAATCACATCCCAACCGCCTTCCTCGCCGTTCGGCGGAACGTGACAATTTACTATGTACTGAAAAATACGCTGATGGAAATAACCAATATCATTGTTATTGGATTTGTCACGCTGTCTAAAAATTTCGTTGCTTACGATTTCGTCCCAAGAGGAATGATAAACTGTTTTATCGAAAATCAGCTTGATGGGGTCAATGATATTTTTATTGAATCTCTTAAGATCAAAAGATTCCAGCTTCTCGCCATATTTTTCAATGGTTGCCTTTACGTGATCTGTGAATTCCTGCTCCGAAATAAAGCTTAAATTCCACATTGCTGCAATCCCTCCAATGCTTCTTTTATTTTTTCGCCAATCTCAAATGCTAAATTTACCGGGACGGCATTGCCGACCTGCTTATATTGGGAACCTACGCTGCCACAGAACTGCCAATCATCAGGGAAGCTCTGACAACGGGCATTCTCTCGTATTGTAAAAGGCCTGGCCTCCAAAGGATGGCAGCGATCTGTTTGCTTTTGGCTCGGTGAAGTCAATACCGTAAGAGAAGGTTCATCAAGGCTAAGTCTTCTTAGAATTCCGGTTCTGCCACCTTCCATATACCAGCAACTCTTCATATATTCCTTGGCAATATCTTCGGGGATGTCTCTCCAATATCCGCCCGGTGGAACGAGCTCAAAAATCTTTTTCTTGTAATCTGAATACGGTGTGCCTTCGCTTTTAGGACAGTCAAGAAGGATATCCCGCAGTACAGGCTTATACTTATGAGGTGCAGGAAAATCAAAAGAAATCCTGTCTACCAAGTCGTTGCGGATGCCAATGGTTATTAAGCGCTCACGCTTTTGTGCTACACCATAGTCCCAAGCATTTAGTATCCTTTTTTGAATTGTATATCCAGTGCTCTCAAAGATTTCCTTAATCGTTCCATAGGTACGACCTTTATCGTGTGTGAGAAGACCTCTCACATTCTCAAACAAGAACATTTTAGGCTGCAATTGCTCTAAGAATTTTGCGTAATGGTAAAAAAGCGTGCCTCTTGCATCCTCGAGACCTAATCTCTTTCCTGCATACGAAAAGCTTTGGCAAGGTGCTCCTCCAGATAGCAGGTCAAGTTCTCCTTTTTGCAATCCAAAATACTCTTGCAAATCAAGACAAGAAATATTTGCTATATCATCATTGATAACTCGCCAATTGGGACGGTTGCATTTGAGTGTATCTGCAGCGTCTTTGTCAAACTCCACTAATCCAAGAGTATGAAATCCCGCTTCTTCAATACCAAGAGCAAGTCCACCAGCTCCGGCAAAAAGCTCTATTGTAGTAAACTTCTTCGCTTCAACTGGTGGCTGATCCTCAGAAAATGCCATAATATCGCCAATATTACATTGCAAAGCAACACAAATCTTCTCTATACTTTCAAAAGAAACCGGTTCATTCTTCCCCATACGAGCCATAACATTGAAACTGACTCCCGCTGCCTCTTTTAATTCAGTTTTATTCATATCCCGATCAATAAGTAACTTCCAAAGATTATTGTAACAAACAGCCACTGTGTAGCCTCCTGTCACTTGATTCCAACAACACATAATTGGGTTGTCTTTTTATAGCAGATAATCAGCAAATAAGCAAGTGCGTCTCACGACTTCGTTAGATTTCCTCATGAAAAAACGACGGCGGGTAGAGATCCCTGCCGCCGTTGCGCTTATACTGTGTAAATCAGTTCAGTATTTACGATCTCCATAGCCCTGTTTCGGATGTTATTCATTCTGCCGACCCACTCTATTTGGTTGTCTGCCTTGAGTTGCTCTGTGACACCTTCCATCTCTGCCATCTGTTTTACCAGCCGAAGAAACATTTCCTCCGCCTGACGGTCGATATCGGCAAGGTAGCTGTTCAATTTTCCGCTGGTGAGCAGGGTGCATAGCTTGCCCGGCGATGCTCCTTCAGGTAACGCCAGTGGCGCTGTCCCCACACGCCGATGGGCTGCTGTTCTTCTTCGGGCAGCTTCAGATCGGGGAGAAGATAATCCCCAACCTGCGTGTAAGTACCGCCCATTTCTGCAAAAATCGTCTTTGTCATTGTCTGTTCCTACCTTTCATAATTTGTATTTCTACGCCTTGCGCTGGGTGTGTCGCCGTTGGCGCTGTCGGTGCCGGACATTGACAGCTATCTCGGTCTGATGCCCACCCTGTTTACCTTGGAGGATCGCTACGGCCTGACAATTGAAAGCGGTGAGAACGGTGTTTCCCTGCGTGTTGATCCCCGGAAGGAGAAGGACGCCGCTGAGTTTTCCGAAACACTAAATGCGTGGGCAGAACAGCCTGAAAAGCTCCGCAATGGGGACATTAGCCGTGAGGATTATGACAAGTGGCGTTATAACTATCCGAAATACGATGAAACCTCCGGCTATGTGAAAGTGCCGTCTCAGCAGCTCAGCGATGCAATGGTGGAGGCGTTCAAAGACCGGCTGAATGGGGTTAATACCCAAATGTGTGTCTTTTGCCGGGCGTGTCGGGGTGGTTTAGTGGCCTGCCCAGCCTTTGCGGATGTGTAGGGATCCGTCTTGGTATTTGGGGTCGTAATCGATGGCGTTGTCCCATAGTGAATGTACTGAACCCTGAAAGTTGGACGGTTATTTGTTCAGTTTTAGGGTTGGG
>OKIM01000079.1_pt1 | contig 36148 bp, 28 predicted proteins | sample 1612191 | NCBI WGS metagenome assembly OKIM01 (sample SAMN04436781, study PRJEB24849) | human gut metagenome | biome: human gut; feature: NICU; material: stool | host: Homo sapiens | place: USA: Saint Louis, MO | collected 2011-03-31 | reverse complement strand
GCTTTTGCTTCCCGAGTAGAACCACCTTTTTCAGGGAAAAACGCCTCGGGGTCGGTTTGGGCGCATAATGCTTGTTCTTGCCAGGAGAGGGGGCCTTGGTCATCCTGCCCAATTTGCCAGGATTGCGGATTAGACGAGATGGGTCCCTCGCCAAATATGTTCCACATATTATTCTCCTCGCAAAAATAGGTTTCTATAAGAGTATAAACTACAAGCGTGTCATTCGGGGAAGTCAGCTAAAAAAATGGTATAGATTTTTTATGGTTTCTGCGCCGATTAGGGGGCAGTAAAGTCTTTCTACCTGCGGTTTAATTCAATAATTTTAGTAATATGCTCTAGAGAAGAAATTTTCTCGATTTCCCCACAATTTGGCTCTAGGACTACCGCTGCGCCTTGATAACGCCAAATCTGTCCGCTAACTAGCGCCAGGTAATGCGGGGTTGAATCGGCAGTTACTTTGATTAGGATTCGGTTCCCCGGACAGTTTTGTTCACACCAGCGGGGGAAATCCGAAATTACTTGTCCTTCCGCGCATATTTCAAAAGAGGTATCGCCTACCCGGCTAGCTTGATCAGGTAAGGGGAAAAGCAGTTGGTCCGCTTGGGAAAGCACTTCCCGGTTACCGTCGAGGAATCCGGCAGGTAAAGCCTCCGGGTAGCGCCAAGCGAGCGGAGATGGACTGACCAGATAGGTTTCGATTCCGCTATCCACAAAGCCGGAGCCGGCAACCGGGTCGCTGAGCGCACAGGCTACTAGATCGGGATCCGCAACTAGCTCTGCCATCTCTTGGCTGTCAGGGGCAGAATCTGCCAGGCTCTTCACCGTCAGCCCCAGCCCCCATCCTGCGATTCGCCAGAGCAAATCGCGCCAGGAAAGTCCCCGTCCCAGGGCTAAGACCCCGCCGGGTTCGGCTGCTAGGTCACCGGCCAAAAGATTTTGGGTCTTAGTTACCCAGTTATTTATTACCTGCCCCGATAGCTCTATACGATCCTCGCCGTACCAGGTAAGACGCGGAGAAGAAATCCCGGCAAGGGCACTTACCCAGTGGTTATCCCAGCAATATTCAGCTTCCATTACGGCACTCCCGCCTGCACTAGTTTTCCGTTTCCCCGTACGCGGATCGTTCCCTCAGCTGCGGAAACAAAAATGGCCTGACCAGTACTGATAGTTTCTACTTCCCCGCCCACTCCGATTTCCAGATCGCCGGAGACCCCTAATAATATTCGCGGACCGAAACCGGGAATGGGAATCCATTCCCCGCCGGTTATCTCGGAAACGGAAAGTTCGAAATCATCCACTGGCGCATAGTAGATTCCGGTGCCACGCCCGTTCATTTCGGGAGCAATTCGCACCGGGGGCGCGCCATGAAAATCCATACAGCGCAGGGCTTCGCCAGCATCAATATGTTTGGGAGTCAGCCCCGCACGCAACACGTTATCGGAAGAGGACATGACTTCAATCCCCAGACCAGAAACATAGGCATGCACCGCCCCGGTAGGGATAAATAACGCCTCGCCCGCACGTAAAGTAACCGGGTTAAGCAGCAAAGATAATACCGCTCCGGGATCGGACGGATAGGTGCGCGCGAGGGCGACTGCTTGACGATCAACCCGGAGCGAGGGCGAGGTACCGCGATCTAGGCGGTCTTGACAAGCGGTTATAACCGCTTCTATTTGAACCCGGCGTTCTTCATCTAAGGGTGCGAGCAGCTTACGCGCCACTGCCCGTAAACCGCGATATCCGGGATGGGCTCGTAAAATTTCTAGCATTTCCCGCGCTAGCGGGGCATTCAGATTGTCTAACACCTCGATCGCCCGACGCGGCGCGCGAAAACCGGCGAACGCCTCGAAGGGGGTAAGCGCGAAAATCATCTCTGGTTTATGATTACGATCCCGATAGTTTCGCCGGGGACTATTCCGGGGAATCCCAGCTTCTTCTTCCGCTTGAAAACCCGCCTCTGCTAATTCCTTACCCGGATGTACCTGCAATGATAGCGGCTGTTCGGGAGCGATCACTTTTAGTAAGAACGGCAGCGCTCCGTCAAAGCGCGCCGCAACGTCCGCCCCTAAAATCCCGGCTGGATCTGCGGAAATCACTTCCGAAAGGGGACGTCCTCCAGCCAGAGTCTGTGCCCCATTATGGGCGCCAAACCACAGCTCGGCCACCCGCTGGCCCCCAAAATCAATCCCAGTAAAGTCACTGATAGCGCGGGGAGATCCCCAAGCGTAATCTTTGACCGCCCCGGAAAGCCTCAGCACTTTGCGAACCTTTCCTGCCCTAAACCAGGCGTGCCCCGTCCACCAGGGACTGCAGTTTCGCCCAGGCGATTGAAGAATGCAGGCGCCCGCCCAAGCCGCAGTCGGTAGAGGCGATTACCCGCTCGGGGCCAACTGCCGCCACGAAGCGCGACAACCGGTCAGCGACCAATTGGGGATGTTCCACAATGTTCGTGGAGTGGCACACCACGCCTGGGATTAGCACTTTGTCCGCCGGCAACTGGTATTCGTGCCAGATGCGCCATTCGTGGGCATGGCGCGGAGAGGAGGCTTCAAAAGTGTAGCCTTTGGCATCTACCCGCAGCACGTCCTCGACAATATCGGCGAAGGGAATATCGGTGGTGTGCGGGCCGTGCCAGGAACCCCAACATACATGGAACCGAGTAAGTTCAGTGGGAATATCTTTTAACGCCCAGTTCAAAGCCTCGATACGCACCCCGATGAACTTTTTGTAGTCCTCTAAGGAGGGTTCCGGGTTGATTTGATCCCAAGATTCTGCGATGGAAGGATCGTCAATCTGCACCGTGAGCCCGGCATCGGTGATGATTTTGTATTCTTGACGCATCGCATCCGCGCATGCCCACACCACTTCCTCATCGGTGCGGTAATAACGGTTTTCTACCCGCGCACAAGATCCGGGCGACAGGGCAGCAATAAAACCAGAAGAGGCATCTAAACCATTAGCCTGCAACCCCTTGAGCAGCAGATTTACATCTCGGCGGGCAGCGTCAGCCCCAATATAACTTAGCGGGCCCGTAATCACCGGGTTGCCGACGGAGTTACGGTTGCCGAGCACTCCGGAATCCGGATCCTCATAAGCTTCCCGGAACAGGTTGCGGTCACGCCGATCAGTGAAGGTGGTGAGCCGAATATTGCCGGGTTCAGAGCGAATAACCTCGGTTTTCGCCCAGCGATCCTCATCGGTTTGGGTAAGTCCCCCCAGGCGAGAGAAAGAATAGTTCCACCAGGCGCCATAGTCGACTGCCCCCGAGGTGATATGGCCGTACTCGCCCTCATTAACGATATCGATCCCGATTTGGCGTTGCTTGGCCACCACTTCCGCGGAGGCGCGTTCGATCACTTCTTCGAACTCCTGGGGGCTGATTTTCCCGGCAGATAGCAGGTTATTGGCTTCTAGCAGCTGTGGAGTTCGCGGTAGGGAACCGACATGGGTAGTTTTTACGGGCATAATTATTTTCTTCCTAATTATTGAAATAAAAGTTTTAGAGGGCGCAGACGGATTTGCGGCGCGCCCGGATTATTTAAATCCGCTTTACCAGCGGGAACGTAATGGTTTCCCGGATTCCGAGGCCGGTAATCGCCATTAACAGGCGGTCAAGCCCCATCCCCATGCCTCCGGCTGGCGGCATCCCCGCTTCGATTGCCTGCAAGAACTCTTCATCAACTTGCATAGCTTCCGGGTCGCCATTGGCGGCATCTAGGGATTGCGCTTCAAAACGTTCGCGCTGAATCACCGGGTCATTCAGTTCCGAGTAACCGGTGGCCAGCTCGAATCCGCGTACATACAGATCCCACTTTTGTACCTGACCGGGTTTCTCCGGATGCGATTTCACTAGCGGAGAGGTATCTTCGGGGAAGTCCGCTACGAAAGTGGGAGCATAAAGGTCGTCCCCTACTTCCGCTTCCCACAGCAGTTCCACGAGTTTGCCAGGAGAATAGAATTTTTCGACTTCAATCTCCCGCGCCTCGGCCAGTTTTACCAGTTCTTCCCGCGGGGTGCGCGGAGAGATGTCTTGTCCTAATGCCGCCGACAGGGAACCATAGAGGTCAATCCACTCCCACTCTCCGCCTAGGTCATAGGATTCCCCGTTCGGTAAGGTGGCGACGGTGGTTCCCAGAGCGGCCTGCGCCGCGTTTTGCACCAACTGGCGAGTAAGCTCGGCGATCTGGCGATAATTCCCGTAGGCCTGGTAGGCCTCTAGCATGGTGAACTCGGGGGAATGGGAGGAATCTGCGCCCTCGTTACGGAAATTCCGGTTGATTTCGAAAACCCGGTCGATCCCGCCCACCAGGCAGCGCTTCAAGAACAGTTCTGGAGCGATCCGCAGATACAGGTCAGTGTCATAGGCGTTCATATGGGTAACGAAGGGGCGCGCGGCTGCCCCGCCGTGCAGGGTTTGCAACATCGGGGTTTCCACCTCGATAAAGTCTTCCCCACTCAGGGTGGCGCGCAAAGAAGCCACCACTTGCGCGCGGGTGCGCACCATTTCTCGAGCAGCTTCCCGGGTGATCATATCGACTTCCCGGTGACGTACTCGCTGGTCTTCGGAGAGGGAAACTTCCTGCCCGTCCTCGGTTTTGAAAGTTTTTGGCAGGGGGCGTAAAGATTTTGCCGTAAGCTGCCAGGCGGGCTGTCCTTCTGCGCCCGGCTGCGCCATTACCGAAAGTTCTCCGCGTTTGGAGGCGATTACCCGCCCGTAAACAAACAGGTGATCTCCCAGATCCACATCGGCTTTGTAATCGCTTAGGGATTCTTTGCCCACTTGGGCGGCAGAAAGCATTGCCTGCAGGCGGGTGCCATCGCCTTGCTGCAAAGTTACGAAGCAGAGTTTGCCGGTATTGCGGGAAAACACTACCCGGCCGGCGACCCCTACGAAGTCATCGGTTTCTTCCCCAGCTGCCAGGTTCGGGTATTTTTCCCGCACTTGACTGAGGGTATGGGTGATGGGAACCGCAATGGGATAGGGGTTGCGACCATCGTCAATTAGACGCTGACGTTTCTCAGCGCGAATACGAATCTGTTCAGGCACACTTTGGTTATTAGCTTCACTCACGCCCTCCATGTTATCCGTGAGGAGCGAAACCGTTCAATCTTGACAGATTCGCTTTGATTTAAGGGCGGGAAAGCACCACTAGCTGGTTATCGCTCAAACGAACCTCACCCAGCTTCACCGCCGCTATCAGGCAAGCGGTACTAGGGGCAGCGGCCTGCCAGGACTCAAAGGAAATCGGATCCACCAAATCTAGGTACTCGATTTCGGCCTCACTATTATTGAGGGCTTCCCGGGTTGCCGCGAGGACTGCCTCCCCTGATCCCGAGGACGCCGCCTCCCGCACCCCCGCAAACAGAGCTTTCGCGAAGCAGGTAGCGTCCTCGCGCTGGGTAGCAGACAGCGCCAAAGTAGTCTGCGAAACGGTAAGCCCATCCAAATCCCGAAAAGTGGGAACCACCTCTACCGAAACCGGTATATCTAAATCCCGCACCACCAGGCGCACCGCTGCTAATAACTGGGCATCGCACTGTCCGATAAATACTTTGTGAGGACGGACGATTCCCAGCATCTTCACCAATTGGGTCAGGCGATTCTGTGCCTGCTCAGGGTGATGGGCACCTTCATATTTACGGATGATCTGCCCGGGGTCTAAAACCGTTAGTGCCGCCCCGAAAGGATAAAAAGCTTCGGTTGAGGGCGCGAAAATAACGTCCACCCCGCTGCTCGCCGCTAACTGCAAATCAGCAGTGCTAATCATATCGGAAGTAGTCTCAAAGGCCGGTCCTACCGGATCGGTATAAACCGAAGCCACCAGGGTATCCACCCGCCCGCTAGCCTCTGTAAAAGCTGCCTGATGCCCGGGGTGCCAGTTGCCGCGGGTGACCATCAGCCCCACGGTTCCGGCATTTTTTTCTACCCGCGCCAAGGTCTGGCGGTCATGTACTACCAGCGGTTCTTTCGCTTTATTCACGCTATTTCCCTCAGGTTATCTTTTTGTTGCTGGCTCGATTCTACCTGTCGAGAGCCAAGATTAACACCTGCGGACGCTAAGCTTTCCCCCACCTAGCTGCCAGAGTTTATTCAGCTATTATCCAGTTTTCTCGGTAATATTTTATTACATGACTGCTAATGACACTGCCCGCCTGCTGGTGGTAGATGATGAACCGAACATTCGCGACCTCCTGGCCTCTTCCTTGCGTTATACCGGGTTTGAAGTTTTCACTGCCGCTGACGGTTCCGAAGCGATAAAGCAGGCGGAATCCACCGATCCGGATTTGATCGTATTAGACGTAATGTTGCCCGACGTGGACGGCTTCACCGTCACCCGCCGCCTGCGCGAAAATGGCTTCACCACCCCCATTCTTTTTCTAACCGCAAAAGACGATATGAGTGATAAAGTCCAGGGTCTCACCGTGGGCGGGGACGATTATGTAACTAAGCCTTTCGGCCTCGAAGAAGTGGTGGCGCGGATTAACGCTATCTTGCGACGTACCCGGGGATTAGCGGGCGAAGATGCGGTTATCCGGGTGGCCGATATCGCTTTAGACGAGGACGCTCATGAAGTACGGCGCGCCGGGCAAGTAATAGACCTCTCTCCCACCGAGTTCAAATTGCTGCGCTACCTAATGATTAACGAAGGACGGGTAGTTTCGAAAGCCCAAATCCTTGACCACGTTTGGGAATATGACTGGAATGGCGAAGCTGCGATTGTGGAATCCTATATTTCCTATCTGCGTCGCAAACTGGATGTTCCGGGATCATGCGGGGACATTATCACCACCCGCCGGGGTATCGGCTATATGATTCGCACCGGAAAGCACTAATGACGGCAGCAGCAGACGGCAAAGCTGAACAATTTTCTGCAGATAATCCGGCACCAAAAGAAAGTAAACGGCATCGCACCTATTGGCAGCGAATCCCGCTGACCTGGCGTTTAGTGCTAATTATTATGGCGTTACTGGCTGGCGGACTGGGCGGAACCGGAGCCGCGATGCTAGGGATTTTACATTCGCATTTAGCCGCGCAGATAGATTCCAATCTAAAAGCCACCGCCTCGCGGATAAAGACTAATGATTTAGTAGATCTACTGGATAAAGGCACTTTCCAGGGGAATCAACCCACCAACTATTTTGTGCGAGTAAACTACGCGGGACAGGTCGCGGAAGCTACCTCCTCTGCCGCAGCTTTAGACAGGGGACGCCCGGACCCGAAAGCTCTCGAGCTGGCAGAGCGTTCCCGCAATATCGAGTGGGAAAAGCCCTTCACGATCGCGGGCGAGTCCTCCTCATCTTGGCGTGCCATTATGTTGCCAATTCGTAGCGACCAAAATCCCAAGATCACCGGTACCTTGATAGTGGCGCTACCGCTGCAAACCGTTACCCAAACAGTGACTGCTACCGGCATTAACGTCTTAGGTACCTCACTCATCATAATTTTGATCGGCGGGGTTTTAGCCTACGTATTAGTGCAAGTCTCCCTGCGTCCTCTGCGACAAATGGAGGAAGTTGCCGGTAAAATTGCCTCCGGTGACCTGCATGAACGTATAGATTTATCCCAGGTACGTGCCGGAGAGGTACTTTCGCTGGCTTCTGCGCTTAACTTTATGCTTTCTCGGATTGAGGAAACTATTGTTACCCAAAAGCGCAACGAACAAAAAGTACGCCAATTTGTGTCTGATGCTTCTCACGAGTTACGCACTCCCCTAGCAGCCATCCGCGGATATGGGGAACTGTACAAGATGGGAGGGGTGCCTCCCGAGCGGGTGGAAGAAGTTATGGGGCGGATCGAGTCAGAAGCCACCCGGATGGGGCTCCTGGTAGAGGATCTGCTAAAACTTGCCCGTCTAGACGAGGGACGGCAAATAAAAATGGGGGCGGTAGATCTCTATCGGATAGCGGCGGCAGGAGCATTAGATTTATCGGCACTTTCGCCAGAGCGAGAAATTAATTTACTCCATCTAGATGGCTCTGCCTTGGAGCTGGATGAGGGAGAAAGCGCCCTAGTGCTAGCCGATCGCGACCAACTCACCCAAGTGATGACCAACCTAATTGGCAATGTGGAACGCTATACCAGCCCGCAGGTGCCGGTAGAAATCTTGGCGGGGATTAGCGCCGGTACCGCAATCTTAGAAGTACGGGATCATGGCGAGGGCGTCCCCGAGGAAGAACTTGACGAGATTTTTGGTCGCTTTTATCGCCGCGACGGTTCCCGTTCCCGAGAAACCGGTGGTACCGGCCTCGGACTATCGATCGTGGCGGCTATCGCCGCAGTACATGGCGGAACTGCCCAGGCGCTGCCCACTGCCGGCGGGGGCCTCACGATCCGAATAGCTTTCCCAGCACTTCCTCCTCCGGAGGCGCAGAAAAAACCGGCTAAGAAAACCGGCAAAGTATTTAAGAAAGGTACGGGAAAGAAACCTTCCCGAAACGCAGAGCCCGATATGCCGAAAAATATTGAAGAATAGGCGCAGTTACGGGGATTGTTTTTGACTGTATTTTCTCTATGACAGTTTTCGCCGTAGGATAACCACTACAACACTCAATCGTCGGGGGTACAAAGGCCATGCCTGGTGCACCATCTTGGCTGCAGACGGGATTCCTCAAAGCTATGCGAGAGCTGGGGATCACCGACGATACCCTATTGCGTAAAGAAGCAGATAAACTGCTGAAAATGTGGCAGTCTGCCGGGCGCCAATTCCATACCAAAAATCATTTAATCCGTTTGCTGACCTGTCTGGATCATTTTACGAATACTTCCCAGCAGCCGGCGGTATTGACGGTCGCTGCCTGGTACCACGGAGTAATTACCCAGTCACAAACGCGTGCAAAAAACACCACTAACTACGAGAACTATCCCGCCTCGGCTGATTTTGCACTTACTCGTCTATCAGAAATGGGACTGCAAAAAGAGTTGGCTATCCGGGTTGGAGAATTAATTTTAATGCTGGAAGGACGCCAGCCGCCGCCCGATGATCTGGACGCCTGCGTTTTCGTTGATGCCTCCATGTCGTACCTGGGAGCTTCTCCTCAGGATTACCGCGGCTATTGCCAGTTGATGCAAGCGGAAATGGAATCTATGGAACCGCTGCGCTACGCGCGGTTACGCCGGTCTCTAATCTCCAAGTTATTGGCGCGCGACGCTATTTTTCTTTCTCCTTTGGGCAGTGGCAACGAAAATGCCGCGCGCCAGAATTTAGAGGGAGAATACGCCAAGCTATCTACATTGATCCCCGGGGAAGCTTCCGGGAAAGAGCGGTCGGGTATGCGCCCTCGCACTAAAGAAAAAGTCCGCAGTGCAGATACTTCCGAGACCGTGGTTATCAAGGGGACATCTCCGCGCACAGTTGTACGCCGCCCCATTCTAAATGGCGGAGAAAAACCGAGCTCTTTAAAGACTCCCCTGAGGAAAATCTCGGCGACCGAGAGAAAAAATCTCGAGGAGCGCAGCGCCCGCTTACAAGCTGAAAATGCCAGTAATGATAGCGAGAATGGCCTGTCCTCAATGGAGAATGTAGCTGACCAGTTTTCCACTTTGACTATGCGGAAAATCAATATAAAAAATGGTGATTATCGCCGCGCAGAATCCGCGGAAGAAGAATTTGAAGAGGAAGAAACCACTACTATCCCCGCAGATGAGGACGCAGAAGAGACTATGTATTCTTCAGCTGACGATGAGGATTCGCTGACCGAATTTTAGGGATTCCCTTTCTGTTCTCCCCCGACTAGGGGGTGCCGAATTTTTCGATCTACCGATTGTTACCTCTTACTAAGTTGTCCCCAGGAACTGCTAATGATTCGGTTTTCTCAAACCATTATCGTGCAGGTTCTAGCTGGGCTAGTCAAGTTTTAGATTGAAGGCGAAAGCCAATCAATCAGTTATTTTAAGGAGAAACCAAGATGGCACAGTTCAATGTAGATTCCGGTCAGGTATCGGCAGCCGGAGCTCAGGCAGCAGCAATCGCCGGGCAACTACGCAGCGATGCCGCCGCCATGATGGCGCAAGTGCAGGCTCTGCAAGGATCGTGGACCGGGGCAGCTGCTAGTTCCTTCGCCGATTGCGCAACTCGTTGGCGCGCCGCCCAAGCCCAGATGGAGGCGGCCTTGGATTCCATCGGTCAGGCCTTACAAGCTGCGTCTGTAAGTTACGAAGAAGCTGAAAGTGGTGCCGCCGCCATGTTCGCCGGTTAAGTTATTACCACAGATCGGTTCCGGCATTAACCCCAAAATGGGGCAGGAAATGGGAATTAACCCGTATTAGTCCCAAAATGGATAAATGTATAACAAGGGTGGGGGCGAACCTCTCGGTTCGCCCCCACCCTTTAGTATCACCTTGGTTTTTGCTACCTAGTAGCAAAAACCAACTGAGTACGATTTAGTACATTCCACCCATACCGGCAGCTGCTGCAGCCTCATCGGCGCCAGGTGCAGCCGGAGGTTCTGGCTTGTCAGCTACTACTGCTTCAGTGGTCAGGAACATCCCCGCGATTGAGGCCGCGTTCTGCAAAGCAGAACGAGTAACCTTAACCGGGTCAGCAATATTGCTCTTAAGTAGATCCTCGTACTCACCAGTGGCGGCATTCAGACCCTCACCAGCAGGTAGGTGGGCTACTCGTTCAGCCACTACTGAGCCTTCCAAACCGGCATTTTCGGCAATCTGACGCATCGGGGAGGATAGTGCCACCCGAACGATGGAAGCGCCGGTTTCTTCATCGCCCTCAAGCTTCAAGCCGTCCAAAGCCTTCAAGCCGGACTGCAGCAGGGCAACCCCACCGCCGGCCACAATGCCTTCTTCAACTGCCGCTTTGGCGTTACGAACCGCGTCCTCGATCCGGTGCTTACGCTCCTTCATTTCCACTTCGGTAGCGGCACCGGACTTGATAACCGCGACTCCGCCAGCCAGCTTGGCCAGGCGTTCTTGCAGTTTCTCGCGGTCGTAATCAGATTCAGTGTTCTCGATTTCCTGACGAATCTGCTTGACCCGAGCCTCGATATCTTCGGCAGCTCCCGCGCCTTCCACGATAGTGGTTTCATCCTTGGTGACTACCACTTTGCGTGCCTTGCCCAGCATATCCAGCTCGGCGTTTTCCAGAGTGAGTCCCACGGTCTCGGAGATTACCTGGCCGCCGGTTAGAATCGCCATATCCTGCAGCATCGCCTTGCGACGGTCACCGAATCCCGGAGCCTTAACCGCAACGGTCTTGAAGGTGCCGCGAATCTTGTTCAGTACCAGGGTGGTCAGGGCTTCCCCGTCTACGTCCTCCGCAATAATCAGCAGTGGCTTACCAGTGGCCATTACCTTTTCCAGCAGCGGCAACAGATCCTTAATCTGGGAAACTTTCGATTCCACCAGCAGGATGTAGGGGTCTTCCAACACCGCTTCCTGACGATCCGGGTCGGTTACGAAGTAGCCAGAGATGTAGCCCTTATCAAAACGCATACCCTCGGTGACTTCCAGGTGAGTACCGAAAGAGTTGGAATCCTCAACGGTAATAACCCCTTCATTGCCCACTTTTTCCATGGCATCCGCGATCAAAGCCCCGATTTCGGGATCATTGGCGGAGATAGAAGCAGTCGCCGCAATCTCGTCACGGGTCTCAACTTCTTTGGCATCGGCATGCAGCTGATCCACAACCGCCTCTACCGACTTGTCAATGCCGCGCTTGAGGGCAATCGGGTTGGCCCCGGCAACTACGTTACGTAGACCCTCGCGCACCAGCGCCTGAGCCAATACGGTTGCGGTAGTAGTACCGTCACCAGCCACATCATCGGTCTTCTTGGCTACCTCTTTGACCAGCTCAGCGCCGATCTTTTCGTAAGGATCTTCCAGTTCGATTTCTTTAGCTACCGACACGCCATCTTTGGTGATAGTGGGGGCGCCCCACTTCTTTTCTAAAACTACGTTACGACCACGCGGCCCTAACGTTACTTTCACCGTGTCAGCCAGGGTGTTTAGACCCCGCTCCATTCCCCGACGAGCTTCCTCATCAAAAGCAATAATCTTGCTCATATGCTTTTATTCCCTCCATCGCGACGTGATTGCGTCACGCGGTTAGATCTTTGGTCCAGCCTTGATGCCCGCGACGGACGAGGACGCTGCGCCGATCCTGTCTCGGAACATTGCCCCCTCATCAAGAACTCGATTTTTATCACTCTCTAGGTTCGAGTGCTAAATACGATTTTGGCACTCTCCCACGCCAAGTGCAAACTTTTACCTGTCAGCAGGTGCGAAATATCCTGATAGAGAAATCAGTCTTATAAAACCGGCACCCGCTACTCCAGGTGAAAACCGGGGGTAGCTAGTCGATCAGATAAATGGCGATGTCGGTATCCCCGATTTGATACCTGCCCCCTTCGGCATTTTCTACCCGGGAAATCCCGGCAACTCTAGCGGCCTCCTCAGCGGCGGCCTTATTATCTTCCCCGCGATAGAGAACCACAGAACCGCTTAAACCCCGAGCCCGCGAGTTAGTGGCTACCGGATTATTGAAGCCCGCAGACTGTAATTCTTCAGCTACCTGTCTCGCCCATCCCGAACGTTTAGAGGCGTTGAGTACTCGCACCCGTACATTTTCTTTGTCGGCGCTTCCCACGCTCGCCCCCGGACTCTCGCTGGCCTCTGGCGAAGTAGAGCTATCAGGTTTTTTGATCTTGGTGGGATTCGTACTGGGAACCGTAACACTAGCGGTCGCACTGGGGGTGGCAACCGGTTTAACATCCCGAATCTTGCCGGTAGTTTTCATCAACGCTACCCCACCCCAGGCCAAAGCTGGTCCTAATACCAGCACAATCAAGATTGGCAACAGGGTCTGCCAGCGCCTAATAGGACGGCGATGAGCACCCGAGGGGCCTTCTTCTCCCATCGCGTCGAATTCATCTGGCGGAAACTCTTGTTTGCTCACAAGCCCACATTAACCGCATCCGGATACCGGCTGCATACCTGCCACGCCGATAAAGCAGATTTGTCCCTCCTGGTTTATCTGCATTCACAGGGTAAAGTAACAGCATGAGTAGCAACCTGGAAAAAATCATGCACCCCTCCTGGGTACCAGCTATGGAGCCGGTAGCTGGCAAAATCGGCGAGATGGGGAAAATGCTGCGGAAGGAAGGAAATAACTACTTTCCTGCTGGCAAAGACATTTTTCGAGCCTTCACCTATCCGTTTGATCAGGTAAAAGTGTTGATCGTAGGCCAAGACCCTTATCCCACTCCGGGGAACGCGATGGGACTATCATTTTCGGTAAAACCGGGAGTGCCCATCCCGAAATCGCTGCAAAATATTTTCAAGGAGCTCCACGAAGATCTAGGTTGCTCCCTGCCCAGCAGCGGAGATTTACGTCCCTGGGCTCAGCAGGGCGTAATGCTGCTAAATCGGGTACTCACCGTCTCCCCTAATGAAGCCGGATCTCATCGAGGTCGCGGATGGGAAGAGGTAACCGACTGCGCGATTTCTGCCTTGGTGCAGCGGGATAGCCCCCTAGTCGCCATCTTATGGGGCAAACAGGCACAGTCTTTGCGTCCCGCGCTGGGGGAAACTCCTTGCATAGAGTCTGCCCACCCCTCACCTCTTTCTGCCTCCCGAGGATTCTTCGGTTCGCATCCGTTTTCACATACCAATTCCTGGTTGCAGCAGTTAGGTGCGGCGCCGATAAATTGGCAACTTCCCTGATTCCTTATCCAAATCGTTACAATTAGTCACAAACAGCATAAAGTAGGAAACGTGAGTTCACACAAGAAGAGCGCGAAAGAATATATGGGGCGTATTCGCCACGCTAGCAACCCCCCATATCCTCCTAAGATACGACGCGCTTTGTCCTGCGCCTTAGTGTTTCTGTTGTCTTTTTCCTTAACTGGCGCCCTCCTCATCTATCAGGATCTATCCAACCGAGTCACCAATTTAAGAACCTCAACTTTACTTAATCGCACACCTCCGGATTCCTACGACGGGCGAGCTCTCAATATTTTGATAATTGGTTCTGACACTCGCGCCGGCGAAGGTAACCAGACTCTAACTAATAACGACGATCCCACCGAACGCTCCGATACCACGATGATTATGCATATCTCAAAGGATCGTTCCCGGGTAAATGTAGTTTCTATTCCCCGCGATCTAATAGTCGATATTCCTGCGTGTCAACGTAGTGATGGCAGCACTTCTAAAGCCCAAAGAGCCCAATTTAACTGGGCATATTCGATTGGATCGCTAGGTGGTGACCGCGCCTCGGCGGTAGTGTGCACCTGGAAAACAGTGGAAAAACTCTCCGGTATACATATTGATGAATCCATAGTGGTGGATTTCAATGGTTTTTCATCAATGATCGACGCCCTAGGGGGAATCAATATTTACGTCCCCACCAAGATAGACGACAAAATAAACTCCGGGCTAGTACTAGAACCCGGTTGTAAACATTTCAATGGCAAGGAAGCCTTAGCCTACGCGCGGGTGCGCCACGGAGTCAAAGGATCGGATGGTTCCGATATCCAACGCATCCAGCGCCAACAGGCAGTGATGGGCATTATGATGCGGGCAGCCTTACAAAAGAACATGCTTACCTCCCTGAATCAGCTCTATGGCTTTGTAGGTAATGGTTTGGGGGCTTTAACCATGTCGGAGGGACTATCTTCAGTTTCCCAGTTAACCGGGTTGGGCTGGTCCTTGCAATCGCTTAAGCCAGATAAGCTGCTCTTCCTCACCCTCCCTGTCTACGAGGCTCCTTTTGACCACAACCGGCTATTGCTGTCTGAGAAAAAAGCGGAGCCGATTTGGGATTCCTTCATCAATGACACTCCCCTACCGGCCGGGGTGGAAGTACGAGATGGAAACGGCAATGTTCACACTATTACCGAAGAGAACCCTGCTTCCCAGTCCCCACAGGACGGTGCCTCCCCCTCCGTGAATGCGAGTGAGACTCCTGCGACTTCGGCGTCTACCCCTCAAGATTTGCGGCCAGTGGAGGATCTGCGGCAAAGCGGGTCACTTAACTCCAAATTAAGCCCCGAAGAACTAGCTGAACTGCAACGTAAATGCGAAGCGGGAAATTAAAGTTCCCCTCCGGTTAACAGTTAGGAAGCAAATAACTTGAGTCAACAGAATCCACCGGAATCCTTCCCGCCTCCCCATAGGCGACGCTCCCGGCCAAGTCAAGCAGTTCCGCCCTCCTATGCTCCACAGCAGAGGCGGCAGCGTTATACAAATTCCGCCAATCACACTCATTCAGATTCTCACCAAAAAGCGGAATATTCTGGGAGCTCTCATTCCTCCTCGGATCGTCCTTCGCGCCCGGCGATCTCCCGGCGCCTCAAAGATCAAGGAGGCAGCCCTGCTTCCTCCGGTTCTAAGGCACAAGAAATTCCGATTCAGCCGCGCACTGAGTCCCGTTTTGCGGGACGTGCGGTTCCTACCCGTACTCGGGTAATGCCCGCAGATCATCGTCCCGCAGAATCTGGATCGCGGCAAAGTCAACCCGCCGCTCCCCAACTGGAGCCAACCCCGCCTTCCCGTTCTCCCCGGATCCCTCGTTTCCGCCTCCCTGCACGCCGAGTTATTAGATGGGCACTCACTCTGCTCATTATTTTCGTTATCGCCTGGCCGCTGTATCTGTGGTACCTAGTGGATTCTCAGTTAAACCGAGTTGACGCCCTCTCAGCGCTGCCGGCTGGGGAGGGCGAGACTTGGCTAATAGCCGGCTCTGATAAACGTTCCGATGGTAGCGATGGCGGAGTTTCTGGTGCGGATGTAGGAGCCCGCGCCGACAGCATTATGCTGCTGCGCAAAATTAATGGGGTGGCGGAACTAGTATCCCTACCCCGCGATACCGCAGTTAATATTCCCGGACACGGCCTCAATAAACTCAATGCTTCCTACGCGCTTGGGGGGCCGAAACTACTGGTAAAAACGGTAGAGGGAGTAAGTGGAGTCAAGGTGGATCACTATGTTGAGGTAACCATGGGAGCGGTGACTCAACTAGTAGACGCGGTGGGGGGAGTGGAACTCTGCCTCGACTATGATGTCGACGATGCCGATTCTGCTTTGAAATGGAAGAGTGGCTGCCACCAGGCCGATGGCGCAACTGCATTGGCGTTTTCGCGGATGCGACATCAAGACCCGCGCGGAGATATCGGGCGGGCAGAGCGGCAACGTCAAGTAGTTTCTAAGCTGTCGCAAACCCTGATTACCCCTTCCACCTTCCTTAACCCCTTCAAACAGCGCGACCTGGCAAACGCGGGGGCAAGCAATCTAACTTGCGATTCTGATTCTGGCGCCTGGGCACTGGGGAAGATGCTCTTTGCCTATCGCAGCGCCGCCAGCAATAACCTCACCGGGGTTCCTCCCATTGCCAAAATGGCTTATTACCGGGGCGGGCATGGAGCCATGGTGCTCTTAGATGAGCAGAGAACCCCCAGTTTCTGGTCGGCTTTCCAAAAGGGTACCCTGCAGCCGAGCCAATATCACCAGTTCCAGTAGCCTTTCAGCTAAATCGCGCAGATTAGCTAGCTCGGGCAGGAAAACCGGTTATGGGCAGCTGATAGCGCATCTAGTCCCCGGTGCAGATTCTGCAACCGGGAAAACTAGGAAGGCTACTAGCGTTTCAAACTGCTTAAACGCCGGGAATTCGATCTGGCCCGGCCTGCCAGGCGCTCCAGGCTGACTCGAGGATCTCCTTAATTCCGTTTTCGGCTTTCCAATCCAGGTCAACCCGGATCCTGGTAGTGTCGCCAATCAACTGCGCCGGATCCCCGGGGCGACGCGGATCTTCATCCGCGGTAAATTCAATCCCAGTTACCTCGCGAATACCATCGATAATTTCGCGAACTGAAGTCCCCTGGCCAGTACCTACATTGAACACGTGGTGTTCCATTTCCTGCCCGGAGGCCACATAATCTAGGGCGTGCAAATGTGCATCCGCCAAATCACGTACATGAATATAGTCGCGGATACAGGTGCCGTCAGGAGTGTCATAATCGGTGCCAAAAATCTTGGGTTTTTGTCCTTTGGCGAGGCGTTCGAGCACCATAGGAATCAGGTTTAGGCGAGCTGGATCCCCCAGGTCATCCCACCCAGAGCCAGCTACATTAAAGTACCGCAAACCAATCCAACGCAGCCCCCAGGCCCGTTCACAATCGGCCATCATCCATTCGCCTATCAACTTGGTTTCCCCATAGGGGTTGATAGGTTTACCAGCAAGCTCTTCGGGAACTACCGGGACATCTGGCTGACCGTAAACGGCTGCGGAGGAGGAAAAGATCATTTGCCGGGTACCGGCATCGCGCATAGCTGCCATAACATTGGCCAATCCCCCTACGTTCTGCTGGTAGTACCACATGGGTTTTTCCACCGATTCCCCCACCTGCTTGCGCGCCGCAAAGTGAATAACTGCGGTTACGTCCTCGTCGATGAGGGTTTGGAAGATCTTCTTTCGTGCTCCCGCGGCGGCCACATCTAGTTGCACCAGTTTGGCGTCGCCGATCCGATCTGCGGTTCCATACGATAAGTCATCGATAACTATTACTTTTTCTCCGCGCTGAGCTAGAAGTCTCACTACGTGAGCGCCAATATAACCCGCGCCTCCTACAACTAAAATACTCATAGCAACAGATTACTTCAGCAGACGGCGATCGTTGTCTTTAACCGGGAATTCTCAGGTAATTTAATCAGCTTTTAGCTGTTTTCTGACTTCAAACTTCGTTAAAAATAGGTTAGAATGAGCTAAGGAGTAGCAATAGGATCCGAGGTTACACGGGAGGTGAACCAGGGTGCGTGACGCCGCGTCTAAACGTCGCATTGGGGTGCAGGTAGCACTGGCGGTAGTGGCGGTATTCGTCGCCCTGGGAACTCTAATTATCGCCCCCACTACCTCCATCGCGGGTGCCGTAAAACCTACCTATGAGATCACGCTGACACCAGTAAATCCCCAGCCCACTACCACTACTCCGACTTCTGATTACGATCCGGTGATGCCCGGTCCTTCTCCTACTCCTACCTTTAACGGTCCGCGCATTATCCTGTCGCTACGTCCGGTACAACCCGGTCCTTCCCCGGTTCCCACTTTTAACCAAACCACTTCTCCCTCCGATACGGTGCAACCGGTGGGCGTAGCCCAGGACTTACGGCGCGCCTCTGCCTCTGGTTCTTTTGCCTGCGGCTTGCGCACCGATGGCACTGCCCGCTGCTGGGGAGTGAACGATTCTGGTCAGTTAGGGATTCCCATAACTCGTCAGCCTGCGATATTACCGCAGACCATAGCAAATCAACCGGTGAAATTTACTCAGATTTCCACCGGGCGGGAATACACCTGCGGCCTGGGCACCGACAAGTTTGTTTACTGCTGGGGAGATAACTCCTTTGGGCAACTGGGACAGGTTAAGTCCCGAACCCAACTATCGGGGTCTTTCAATCCTTTGCGAGTAGCGACCCTGCCCGCAGATACCGCCCAAATCGCCACTGGAGGGCGCCATGCCTGTGCCCTTTCCAATTCCGGAGTGCTTACTTGCTGGGGAGCCAACGAAATGGCACAGGTGGGTAACAGCACTAATATCGGAAATCAACTAAAACCGGTAGCCGTAATGACCGATGTAAAAGAGGTCGCCACCGGTAATGACCACACCTGTGCGCTCAAGCAAGACGGCACAGTTTATTGTTGGGGAGTAAAAGCTGGTTGGGACGGTTGGAATGACCGACTGGCAGTTAACTACCAGCTACGGCCGGCTCCGGTTTCGCAGCTTAAATTCGTCTCTCTGCGAGCTGCCGGGGATCGCAGCTGTGCAATTGCTGAAAATAAACGGCTGTATTGCTGGGGAATCAATACCGACGGTCAGGCAGGCAAACCGGGCGATATGTCTACGCGAGGCAAAATGCTGCAGCCCGAATTGATCAGCTCCCTTCCGGAAGTTAGCCAGGTCTACCTTGGCTACTACAGTGGCTGTGCGGTTACCCCCAGCGGCAGTACCTACTGTTGGGGACGCAACGACTTCGGCCAACTGGGACCGGGGATTGCCTTAACCAAACGGGTAGCTGGCAACAACACGCAGATTATCGGGGCAGCTCCCGCGGTTAGTGGTTTAGATGCTCGACTAGGGGCAAATGCCCGCTCCACTATCTTCATGGGCAGTACCTTTACCTGCATGTTAGATAAACAGAACAATATGTACTGTGTCGGCAACTGGGCACAGGGACAACTAGCAGATGGACGGCGTAGCGATCGGCTTTCAAACGCGCGAACCGCCCAGATCACCCCAGTCTATTCCCGCCTGTAATCTTAAGCCGTGGGAAAGCTTTACAACTATCTACGCGCCCCCGGACGCCTGGCAAGAATTATTAAGTTCTGTCTAGTGGGCGGAATGAACTACCTGGTTGATGTATCGGTTTTCAACCTGTTAATGGTAAGTTGGCTTTCCTCGCACCCCTTGACTTCCAAAATTTTAGCCGCCGCAGTAGCCACCATATTTTCTTGGGTGGTTAACCGTCATTGGACTTTCCGCAACCAACGCACCAACAATCGTCTGCAAGAGTTCGTTGGCTTCGCGGTAGTTAATGTACTCGGAATGGTACCTGCGGTTATTTGTCTGGGCATCAGCCATTACCTTCTGGGGTTGACCTCGCTGCTGGCTGACAATATCTCCGCCAATATTATCGGATTGATTTTAGGAACTATTTTACGTTTTTTCCTGTATGAACATCTGATTTTTACCGGTAAGCAGCAGCGCAAGTGAAGTCTGATTTTCTGAGGACGCACCTCAAGAAAGATTTTGCCAGGGATCCCCAGTTAGGACTAAGGGTCAACAAATATTTCTCGAGATCAAGACGTACCTTATTTCCTGCGGTTATATAGGTATTTTTAAGAAATCTTTTAGTGGCAGATGCCACCTTAAAGCGTTAGGGTTGAAACATAAGTCTAGTTGGCTTGACCGACCGGGAGCGGTCGGTAGGAAAACAATTCTCGTCGAAGGAGAATCACATGGCAGAATGCTGCTGCAAGAAACCTGTTACCGTTACCGTTACCGGTGCTGCCGGTAACATCGGATACGCCCTCCTGTTCCGTATTGCCTCGGGCGCTATGCTAGGCCCCGATCAGCCAGTAAAGTTAAACCTGCTGGAAATCCCGCAAGCAGTTAAAGCTGCGGAGGGAACCGCAATGGAGCTTAACGACTCGGCATTCCCGCTACTGGCAGGCGTAGATATTTACGATGACCCCAACCAGGCCTTCGCCGGCTGCTCCTATGGGCTCTTGGTGGGAGCTCGTCCCCGCAGTAAAGGTATGGAGCGCGCAGACCTCCTAGCCGCCAATGGTGGTATTTTCGGCCCGCAGGGCAAGGCCATCAACGATAATGCTGCCGACGATATTCGGGTATTGGTAGTTGGCAACCCGGCGAACACCAACGCCTATATTGCTTCCAAGTCGGCTCCGGATGTACCGGCAGAGCGTTTCACCGCCATGATGCGCCTGGATCACAACCGCGCTATCTCCCAGTTGGCAGAAAAGACTGGCGCTGCGGTTAAAGACATCAAGAAGATGATCGTGTGGGGTAACCACTCTGCTGATCAATACCCCGATCTTACTTTCGCTACCGTAGACGGCAGGCCGGCTCCGGAACTGGTGGATGAGGCTTGGTTGGACGATTACTTCGTACCCACCGTAGCTAAGCGGGGCGCTGCCATTATCGAGGCGCGGGGCGCTTCTTCGGCGGCTTCGGCGGCTTCGGCGGCTATCGACCATATGCACACCTGGGCGCTAGGTACTCCCGAGGGCGACTGGTCCACTTTCGCCGGCCCCTCTCACGGAGAATACGGAGTTCCGGAAGGTCTCATCTACGGTATGCCCGTCATCTGCAAAGACGGACAGTACCAGGTAGTTGAAGGTCTGGAGCTACCCGAAAAGACCAAGCAGCATATCGTGGCAAATGCAAAGGCAGCTGAAGAGGAAATCGCTACCGTTAAGGAACTGGGAATCCTCTAAGCCCCTTTTTTGCTTACCTACCCCTTTGGGGTCGGGTAGAGCCAAAATATTGGGGGGTTGAGCATTATGCCCAACCCCCCAATATTATTTTTCAGGACAACTGATTAAGACAATGAATAACCGCCCAGCTCAGGTAGGCTAGATTTTCTCCATCGGTGCTAAACGTAGCAAGAGCCGTTTGGTTACTCCCCCGGAGAACTCTACTTTGGCGCTCTTAGAACGCCCCCGCCCTTCAATGGCGATCACCGTGCCTTCCCCAAATTTGTCGTGGCGCACCCGATCTCCGGTGCCGACCTCTACAGCTTTACCAATAGAAGCATTGGCATCGGTGCGTGCCCCCAACTCGGTTCCCAAACGTTTCACTTTCCCGGTTTCCCGCCGCGAAATCTTCCCCGTTCCACCGGCTCCAAATGCCGGTCCAGCGGTATCCTCATCCCGATACCTGCCAGTTCGCTGCGGGTAGTTGCGCTCACCGCGACTGCGATACCCAGAACTGCTCCGGCGATTGCTAGAGCTGCTCCCCCAACTACTCCCGGAGCTCCATGAGGAAGAGGTATCGAAGGAAAATTCAAACTGCCCGTTACTCTTACTTAACTGGTCGGGTTGATCCATTAACTCGGTCGGAACCTCCAGCAAGAATGGAGACAGCGGCTGCCAGCGGGTTTCCCCCCACATTTGCCGATTATGAGCGGCAGTCAAATAAACTTTTTGCTGCGCGCGAGTAATCGCCACATAGGCCAGGCGGCGTTCCTCTGCCATTTCCCCGGCCTCTCCTAAGGCGCGCGAATGCGGGAAGGTTCCTTCCTCCAGTCCGGTTACAAACACCACCGGGAACTCCAAGCCCTTCGCCATATGTACGGTCATTAGCGTAACTTGTCCCCGCTGGTCACCCGGGAGTTGATCCGCATCAGCCACCAGGGCAACTCGCTCTAAGAAATCCACCAAAGTGCCTTCCGGTTCATCCTCACTGAACTGGGAGGCCACGTTATAGAATTCCGAAAGGTTATCCAGGCGTACCCCGTCTTGGGGATCTTTCGAGCCTTCCAAAGATTTCAAATACCCGGATTCAGTTAGTACCGTCTGCAAGCTTTCCTTCAACGGCGCGCCTTCAATATAGGTTTGCCGGGCAGAAACTAAGCAATCCCAAAACTGCGCGATGCTGGTGCGTGCTCGCGGGGTAAGCCCGCTAATCTCGGCAGTGTCCGGCACCGCTTCGCTCATCCCCGAAAGGTTGGTATCCGCAGCCGCCCGCGGGCGTTCTTCCCCCAGCTCTTGCAGCCACACCAAAGCCGCCACTCGCCCGAGGGAAACATCATAAGTATTCGCCGCGGCCTGCAGTGCCGCTTGCGCCTTATTACCTAAGGAGCGCTTAGGAGTGTTGATCACTCGCGTAAAAGCCACAGTGTCATCGGGATTTACCACCAGCTGCAAATAGGCGATCGCGTCCTTGATTTCTTTGCGTTCATAGAACTTGGTGCCGCCGATAATCCGGTAGGGAATTCCCGCATGGGTCAAAGTTTCTTCCAGGAGGCGCGAGTGGGCATTAATCCGGTAAAAAACCGCAATATCACCGTAGGTGTATCCCGCGCTTACCAGCTGGTTTATTTCTTCCACTACCGATAGCGCTTCGTCGCGATCAGCTGAAGATATCCGCACCCCAACTTTTTCGCCCTCACCAGAATCGGTCCAGAGCTTTTTCTTGTGCCGACTCTGATTATGAGAAATCACCGCATTGGCCGCCGCCAAAATATTCCCACTGGAACGGTAGTTTTGTTCCAGGTAGATGGTGCGTGCCCCGGGAAAATCTTTTTCAAACTCTTCAATGTTGCGCACAGTCGCGCCCCGGAAAGCATAGATAGACTGGTCAGAATCCCCAACTACGGTAAGTTCCGCGGGAGTGACCGCTTCGCCCGCTACCTGTTCTGGTTGATTAATCGCCGCGCCAGCTACCCCTGATAGCAACTTAACCAGCACATACTGCGCATGATTAGTATCTTGATATTCGTCTACCAGCACGTGGCGGAAACGGTGACAAAAACTGGATTGCACCAAGGGATTGCTTTGGAAAAGCTGTACCGTCCGCATAATCAGATCATCGAAGTCTAGGGCATTAGCAGCCCCTAAGCGCTGTTGATAGCTTGGGTATACCTTCGCCACTACCTCCGCATCTGGCCCGGGACCTGCACTAGCGAGGTAGGTATCGGGATCTATCAAAGAGTTCTTTAAATCCGAAATTCGGCCCTGAATTTTCTTAGCTGGGAACCGTTTAGGATCAAGTTGTAGTTCTTTTAGAATCATGGAAACCAAACGGGTAGCGTCCGCTTGATCATAAATCGTAAAAGAGGATTTAAGGTTCGCAGCCTCGGCGTAGCGGCGTAAGATTCTCACGCAGGCAGAGTGAAAAGTTGACACCCACATTTGACCGGCTTGCGGCCCGATCAGGGAACTAACCCTTTCTCGCATTTCTGCAGCCGCCTTATTGGTGAAGGTGATGGCTAAAATTTGCGAGGGATAAGCCTTGCCAGTAGCCAAGAGGTAGGCGATGCGGCGGGTCAAAACCCGGGTTTTCCCGGAGCCAGCTCCCGCCATCACCAGCAACGGGCTGCCGTGATGCTCGACGGCTTGCCGTTGGGGCTCGTTCAAACCCGCAACAATCTCTTCCGGTCTGGAGGAAGTCGGCGAGGAGGACGGATCCGAGCCTACCGCAACTGCACCGGGCAGCAAGGTTTGGGACGTGGGGGTATCAGCAGAAAAAAGGGCGTTAAAATCTATCATTAAACCTGGATATCTGGATATTACCTGCGAGAAAGCAGACCGGCACGTCGCAGGACTTGATTTTGCTCTTCCTCGGTTGCGTTCCACCCAACCGCGAGATATTTCAAAGACAAAGCATCAATGCAAAATGCCGCCACCGAAATTCCGGAATCAGTCTCATAGGCAATCGCAACGATCCGAATATCTTCCAAAGAAACCACGTCAAGCGTATTGACCGGCTGAGAAGTAAAGGGCATAACTCCTAAAAGCTCGGAAGCGAAATCAAACATGGAACGTACAGTTCCCTGCCCATTCTGATTACGCGCCACCGCCAGCATTACCCGGGACTGTTCGGTGTGTTCGGGAGCAGAATAGAATGCTCGTTCGACCGCTGTTGGCAGGGTATTCCCCAAAGCCTTTTTATCTAATTTTTCAGTGAAACTGCGGCCACCATCAGCAGAGGCATAGGCGTTGAAGGTTAATCCCTGATCGGTTTCCTCAATACAGCCCATCACCAATTTACCGTCGGAAAGCTCGGTAATGGTTGCTTGTATAACCTTTTCGCCAGCAAATTTACCTGCCCACCAGGAGATTCCTTGGTCATCGGAGCAGACCGCCACCGCGCCTCGTTTACCGTCAGCCTCGGTGGCTACTGCCACATAGGCGAGCCGGCCGGTCCAGATCCCGTGACGTAGCTGTACTCCGTGCCCATGAGCGGTGCGCCGCGAAACCCAGCTTTGATCACCGTCAACTAGGCTGGTCAAATCGCGGTAACGCCAGGTATCACCTTCGTCATCACTTAAGGCCACCGCAATATGGTTTTGGGATTCATCGTCATCGTTGCGAGTAGTTACCGCGATAAATACCCGCCCGGTGACTTGAGAAATAATTATCTGCGGGTCAGTGAAAGACTGGCCAGAATCCGTATAGGTTTCTTGATCGAAAAGAATACGGGGCTCTTCCCAACTGATTCCGTGATCCTTGCTGCGGGTATACCACACCTGGGCCTGTCCCCCCGCCGGGCGCTTTTCAAACGCCAAAATCAGTTTGCGTCCCGGAGTGCGATCAATAGCAGGTGCTCCGTAGGTTTCCTGGTCGTTAGCTGCGCAAATATCGGCAGTTTTCACTCCATGTACCGGAAGCTTCCGGTGTGGTTCTTCTACTGGTTCTACCGGAGTCTCCGGAGAGCTGGCTTCCTCGGCAGTGGCGGAGGTATCTGCCGGCTCTGGCGTAGACGGGGAATCCGAGGTCTGCGAGTCTGGGACGGTAGCCACCGGAGTAGCCGGGGCAGTCTTAGGTGATTCCTGAATCTTTTCCGGGGAACTAACCGCAGATTCTGCGGTATTTTCTTCCGCTGGGCTAGGCGCGACAGATTCAGAAACAGCTTCCTCGCTCTGATTATCCGACAGCGTCTGATCTTCTATAATCACAACCCCGGAAGATTCGTAAACTGTCCGTTCGCTCTCAGATTTATCTGCTTCTTTAGCAGCGCTTTCCAAGGCTAACGGCAGGCGGGAGTCGCGCTCGTCATCACGAGCAGAAGACCCTCTAAAGAGTCTTTTCAAGCGTTGCCAAAACCCAGCCACGTACGTTCTCCTTTACGCCCCGGCTCCTAAGCGAGCCGAGCCAATTCCTCTTCTATAATCTCAGGTTCTAGCTTCTGAAACACGGGTTTGGGTTTAGAAACTGACCTTCCGATTTGAATTTCGTGTCTTCCCCAATGCGGAACCTCGCTGTAATCGCCCGTAATAATGGGGTAGGCGAAATCTGAACCGTCTTCTCTAGTTTGGTCTAAATCTTTAACTTCTTCAATACGAGGCATCGGGGCAATCTCCCCTTGCCCGCCGAACACCCGGTCGATGGCATTGGCCGAGGACGGCAAAAACGGCGAAAACATCAAATTCAGATCCGCAATAACCTGCGCTAACACCCACAATATAGTGTGGAGACGCTCCTCGGTTTCCGGAGTCTTCAATTTGAAAGGCTCCGTGGCGGCCACATATTGATTCGCTAGTGACACCAGATGCATGATCTGCTGCAGCGCAGCTTTTTGCCTATGGGTGGCAATTAATTCTCCGACCTCAGCAAACCCGGCTTCTACCTGGTCTAGGAGCTGTTGATCTTCAGGTTGTAACTGCCCGGGCTGAGGAATCGCTCCCACCCGCTTATGAATCATGGAGGCCACCCGGTTAACCAGGTTCCCCCAGGCCGCTACCAGTTCGTCATTGGTGCGGCGTACGAACTCTGCCCAGGTGAAATCGGCATCCTGATTTTCAGGACCGGCTGCGGAAATAAAATAACGTAAGGCATCGGCCTGGTAACGCGAAAGCATATCCCGCACGTAAATCACCACGGATTTAGAGGTAGAGAACTTCTTACCCTCCATAGTTAGGAACTCCGAAGAGACTACCTCCGTGGGCAGGTTGAGCCGCCCCATTTCTCCGGGCTCACCGCCACGGTCGCCCTCGCCGTTGTATCCGAGCAGTTCCGCCGGCCAAACCTGGGAGTGGAAAACGATATTGTCTTTGCCCATGAAGTAGTAGGAGCGAGCCTGGGGATCATTCCACCATTCCCGCCAGCGTTCTGGCTGGCCGATGCGCCGCGCCCACTCGATGCTGGCAGATAGATATCCCACCACTGCGTCAAACCACACGTACAAGCGTTTGCTGGGTTGATCTTCCCAACCGGGAACCGGAATCCCCCAATCAATATCGCGGGTCATAGCGCGCGGCTTAATTTCCGCCAGAATATTTTTGGAAAAGCGGATTACGTTAGGTCGCCAAGTTCCGGAGGCCTCGCGTTCGTCAAGCCATTTCCCGAGGGCGTCCGCAAGGGCGGGCAGATCCAGGAAATAGTGGGAGGTTTCTTCGAACTTGGGGGTTTCTCCATTGATTTTCGAAACCGGGTCAATCAAATCAATGGGGTCTAGCTGTTTACCACAGTTGTCACATTGATCCCCGCGCGCCCCGCTGGCTCCGCACAGCGGGCAGGTGCCTTCGATGTAGCGGTCAGGTAGCGCCCTGCCATTAGAGGGGCTAATCGCGGCCATTGCCCGCTTTTCAATCAGATACCCATTGTCGCGTACCTGCGCAAACATAGCTTTGGTAACGGCAATGTGATTGCCGGTAGTGGTCCGGGTAAACAGGTCATAGGACAGCCCCAGGTTCACCAGATCCTCTACGATTAACCGGTTATTGCGGTCGGCGAGTTCCTGGGGAGAAATCCCCTCCGCCTCTGCCTGCACCAAAATCGGGGTACCGTGTTCATCGGTTCCCGACACCATTAACACCTCGTGGCCTGCCATCCGCATATAGCGGCTGAAAACATCGGAGGGGACGCCAAAACCGGCTACGTGCCCAATATGGCGCGGACCGTTGGCGTAGGGCCAAGCAACAGCGGATAAAACATGAGTCATACCTCTATCCTAATGCCCCGCTGCCGAGAGCAAAAATACCTAAAGACCTGGTTATTTTCGTTCGGCAAGCGCCCGGTTATAAAGCACCTTGGCGCTGAGTCCGCTTTGTACCGCTACCGCCTTGGCAGCGTCCTTCAATCTTTGCCCCTTCTCGACGCGGCTGAGGACGAGACTGGTCGCTTCCTCCTCATTAAGGGGAGTTTGCGGGGAAGCTCCCGCCACCACAATCACGATTTCTCCGCGCACCTCTTTAGCTTTTTCTTTTAGCTCACCGAGGGTTCCGCGCCAGACTTCTTCGTGAATCTTGGTGAGTTCCCGGCAGACGGCAGCGGGCCGTCCTGCCCCAAAAACCTGGGCGAGTGCCCCCAAAGTTGCAGCTAGACGCCGGGGAGACTCCAAGAAAATCATGGTGCGTTCCTCGCCGGAAAGCTCTTCTAAACGTCGCGTTTGGGCAGCTGATTTGCGGGGCAAGAACCCTTCAAAACAAAAGCGATCCGTAGGCAATCCAGAAAGAGCGAGGGCGATAAGAGGGGCAGATGGCCCTGGTAGGACTGTCAGCGGCACCCCGCGTTTAATCGCCGCCTGTACAATCACATAGCCAGGATCAGAAACTGTGGGCATTCCCGCATCGGTTACCAGCAGAACTCGCTGACCGTCCACGGCGCTAGATACTATTTGCTCAGCTTTAGCTGCCTCGTTGTGTTCATGGCAGGAAACTAAAGGGGCACGCCTACTGACTCTTAGGTGTTCACGCAGCAGCCCGGTGCGGCGGGTATCTTCGGCCGCAATCAAATCTGCCTGCTCGAAGGCACTCACCAGGCGGGGAGTAGCATCGGCGAGATTACCAATCGGGGTCGCCGCTAAAGCGATGACGCCTGCATCCCAGGAAAACTGTTCCACTCTCACAATTATGCCCTATCCGGCTAATATCGAGTACATGCAAGCAATGCCTGGACGTCCCGCTCCTCCCCCACCGGTAGCGGCGCGGCAAACTTTAACGAAAAACGCTAAGGCGAAATCTAAACCCCGCCGCAGGCGTCCCCGCGCCCCGCTGTGGACTTCTACTACCTCGCTACCTCGGCTCTACCTGCGCGGATGGCGCGGACAGCAGGCTAGGGAGGCAATCGAAAATCAGCGTGCCTGGATAGTTACCGTTATCGCCTGCGTGATCGCAGCCATCACGCGCTTAGTGCGTCTGGACACTACCCACAAGCTAATTTTTGATGAAACATACTATGTGAAGGACGCTTATTCTCTGTGGCATTTCGGTTATGAAACTAACTGGCCAAAGGGAGCGGATGCTAAGTTCGCAACCGGTGATTTTTCAGCGGCGGTAACCGATCCCGCATTCGTAGTACATCCTCCCCTGGGTAAATGGATAATCGGCCTGGGGATGAAGCTTTTTGGTTGGGCCAGCCCCTTCGGTTGGCGCATCGCTACCGCTATTTGCGGGATAATCCTGGTCTACCTGACCTGCCGTCTGGCTTGGGCGTTATTTAACTCTTGGATCCTCACCGGGATCGCCGGGATGTTTATCGCGACCGATGGGGTGGCGATTTCGCTGTCGCGCGTAGGACTACTGGATGGAATTTTAGCGGCGTTTTGCCTGGCAGGGGTACTTTGTGTGGTTTATGATCAGCTGCAGGTACGCCAGAGGCTAGCTCGGCAGCTGCTGGGCGCAGAGCTGGGTAATGATCTGGCGGGGATGCGTTGGTGGCTGGTAGCGGCCGGGATCTGGCTAGGATGTGCCTGCGCCGTGAAATGGTCCGGACTTTATCTGCTGGCAGTATGCGGCATTTTTGTGTTCTTGCGGGATCTGACTCTGAGGCTTTCGGCGCTGCGAATATCTCCCCACTCTCTCAGTAAGCAATATCCCGGCATTAAGGGTAAGCAACGCGCCTGGTTAGGAGCGATTGTGCGCGGAGGACTGCCCGCCTTTGCGCAACTGGTATTGGTGGCCTTCGCGGTGTATTTGCTGAACTGGTGGAACTGGTTCACCCACCCTGATGCCTGGGGTCACGGGAAAACGGCGGCTGCCGCCAGACATGCTTCCTGGCTAGACCCAATTTCTGATTATGTCACCTATATGAGTGAGGTAATGACCTTCCATACCGGGGTAACCAGCAAGCATCCTTACCAGTCTTATCCTTGGCAATGGCTAATCAATCAGCGCCCTACCTCGATGCTGTTTGAAAAACCCCATGGCGATAATGGGGATTTCACCGTAGAAGCCATGTCTTCGCTGGGTAACCCGATGTTGTGGTGGGTGGGAGTGATCGCGCTGGCAGTGATTATTTACTGTACTTTTATGCGCCGTGACTGGCGGGCGGGAGTAATCCTAGTTGGCTACCTAGGGCTCTGGGCGCCCTGGCTGCTCTACTGGTACCGCACCATTTTCATGTTCTATATGGTGGTGTTAACTCCTTTCCTGGCCTTAGCGGTTACCTATCTGATCGGGCTGTTACTGGGGATATTGCGCCCCCTCCCCGAACCGCTACTAGCTCGCCGGGACCAGCTGGTTCCCCCGCCGCAGCGCACGCCCGATATTGCGGTTTCCATGGGAATTGCCCTGGTAATCGTGATTTTAATGGTCGCGGTATTCTTCTACCCGGTAGTGAGCGGCATGCCGATTCCCTATTCTCACTGGGGCTGGCGGATGTGGTTTAGCTCCTGGATTTAGGGATCCTCTCTTCTTCTTTTAGGGAGGCGCGGAGGAAACGTAGCTAGGGAAGAAGAGAGAGGGCAATACCGTCCAAAATGTCGGTTTCGGAGGTCAAAATTTCTTTTAAGCCGCTGCCGTCTGCTTCGATTTCCCCATTGATGCGTTCAATAATCCGCGACCACACCAGTGCCCCTGCTCCGATAACATCTGCCCGCCCGGTGGGCATATAGCCGAGGGCGGCGCGCGCAGATACCGGTTGATTCATCATCCAGTTACAAGAACGCAGCATTTGCGCAGGCGTGATCCGCGAGCCGTGAATTTTTTCGGGTTCGTAGTCATTTAAACCGAGGGCGTGGGCGGTGATAGTAGTGACGGTTCCGGCCACCCCAATCAAGGTACGCGCCCGATCTAGACCCAGTTTCTTATCGGCCTCATCGATCAGTTGGTCAATAGCGTTAGCCGCTTTTATCAGGGCTTTTGCAATCCCGGGAGTCTGACGTGGATCTAGAGAACCGTCCCCGCTTTTAGCGTCAGCAACCACCGGAGCCAGGTAGCGCTCAAAAATCCGCACCGACCCCATATTGGTGGAAATGGCGTCTATTACCTGCCCGCGCTGCCCTAAAACAAACTCGGTAGAGCCTCCGCCAATATCGACTACCAGCACCGGTTCGTCCTCATCGCGAAAAGAGGAAGTGGCACCGGAAAACGAGAGGGTGGCTTCTTCCTCTCCTGAGATTACTTCCGGAGTTACCCCGAGGCGTTCTTTAATACCGGTGAAAAATTCGTCCCGATTTCCCGCATCCCGGCTAGCCGAGGTGGCAACGAAACGGATTTTATCCGCCCCGTATTTGGAGATTATCTGCGCGTATTCATCTACTGCCGCAAAGCAGCGCTCCAGAGCCGCCGGAGCGAATTGTCCAGTTTTATCGATTCCCTCTCCCAGGCGCACGATTCGCATTTCCCGCGTGCGCACGTTTAGAGGTTCTCCCGATGCTTGCCGGTCAGCAATGATTAAACGAATCGAGTTGGTGCCACAATCAATACCTGCAACTAAAGCCATACCCCTATTTTTCCACGGAATCGGTATTGGCAACTAATAGGAGACGCATACACCTAGGCACAAAGGACTCCAGGAATGTAAAGGATTATTCGCAGTGGCAGTGCTGGCTGTCCCAGAGCCCGCTGGCTGCCAGGTCGGCTAGCGCTAAATCCCCGATGGGATTAACCCCTTTACCGGCAGCGAGGGCGTGTCCGACCAGGGCGTGCAGGCATTTGACCCGCTGGGGCATTCCGCCAGCACTTACTCCCGCAATTTCGGGTACCTCTGCGATTCCCACCTGTTGCCCCACGTATCCGCGCGCCGCAATATACTCCAAGTGCGCACGCCGATACCCTGCCGCTAAATCCTCATCTTCGGATAGTAACTGCTGGTAATCAGTCATTTTCCCGGAGGCTTCTACGGTAGACAGAGCGCGCACTAGCGAGGGAAGGGTCAAATAAAAAGTGGTGGGAAACGGGGAGCCATCCTCTAGACGGGGAGCGGTCACCACTACCGCTGGTCGGCCGCATACACAGCGCGCGGCTACCCCCACGACCCCGCGGGGGATCCTCCCTAGCTGTGAAGATAGGGTCTCCAGGTCGGCGGGGGTGGCTTCGTTAAGTTCAAAAGTCACTTCTTTTTCGCCTTTTCTGTTTGAGTGGTGGCTCCCGGTGCCGGTTCCGGGCGAGTTTGTGCAGAAGCCTCCGTACTTCCCCCATGTTTGCCTGCCATTTTAACCGAATGGGTGACTTCCAAATACCAAGGACGCTCCGGTAGTTTTTCCAGGCGGGCTTCGCGGCGTGCCTGATAGTCCTTACCGGGATCAACTACCGCATAGCGGGTTTCTCCCGGTTTTACGTAACCGAGGCGCTCTCGCGCCTGTTGGGTTAGATAGTCGGAGTTATTCCACAGTTCTAGTTCCCGGTGGAGGTCCCGGTTTTCTTCTCTAGCCGCCACCAGTTGCGCATGCACCTTATTACGTTGTTCCAGCTGGCTTACCAGGTCAAACAAGGGAGCGCCCACCAGTAGCAAAAAGATCGAGGCTACCACCAGGATGGTGCCCACAGTTACGGAAAAACGCGAACCTACTTTTACCCGCCGGTTAGCCGCCTTGAGCACCGGGGAACGTCCCCGATTACGCCTAGCGGTGCGTACCAAAGGAGAAACCGACCGGAAAGCAGACCCTTGCTTCCGGGTGTTCTCTCTTTGCACGCTCTTGGGCGGTTGCGGCGACTTCACGGCTTTATTATCCCATTGTTATCAGCGATTGGCAGTCAGGCATCCGGCGAGTAACTGCTATTTGATTCTTGCTGCCGTTTGGAAGGGTTAATGATTTTTCCTGCCGCACGGGGTAACGGGATCCACTCCGGGAGCTACCGCCACCCACTCTTGTTTTTGGATAGGCTCTCCCACACTCCGACAAGCCTGTCTGCGAGCCTCCGAAATGGAATGCGGATACAAAGTTGCCACTCCTTTATCTCCACCGATTAAATACCCGGCGGGAGTATCAGCGATAGCGTAAGGAATCTGATCCATCTGCACCGAAAGATAGGGGTCGGGGTTCAGCGGATTAAGATTCCACACCCACAGTTTCTTATCCGAAGAAATCCCGAACAAATATTTTTCGTCCAAAGACACGTCCAGTTCGTTGACCGAGGCCTGCAAGCCCCGCAACTGGGTGACCAGGCGCGGCTTCTTCGGGTTCTTAACATTATTGACGGTGATCCTGCCCCCGGTCTCCCCCACATATAGATACCCGCGTTTCGCGTCATAGTGGAAGGCAGAGGCCAGAGACTCTGTTTTTATGGTTCCTATCCGTTTAGGGTGGGCATCCATAGTAAAGATCGCCACCGCCGCATCTTCGGCTGCCGTCGCCAACAGGCCAGTATTGCCCATAATCCGCATTAAATAGTGCTGTCCCGGCAGTTCCCCGTACTGTTTCCATCCGTGTCCGTCCCATTTCAGCAGGTAAACCCCGAGTTCATCCGCCTTGGATACCGCGGCGGTTTTATGGTCACTAGCGAGGCGGATTTCCCCCAGGAATTCGTCCCCGATCTTGGAAACAATGGGAGTTCCGGCTCCTTCTTTAGTTAGCGGCCAGGTGATTAACTCCCCAGTTTGGGTGCCGGTAACCAAAAAATCCCCGTCCTCGGCGATCTCGGTTCGAGTAGCAGATTCCAATCCCGCGGGCATCACTGGATCTTTCATCCGGCGTAAACCATCTTTTTCAGTTTTCAGCAATGCCGGAGTCTTAAGACGCCGCGAAACAAACACCCAGTTCTTCCGATCGGTGTGGGAATCAATCAAATACCCGTCCTCGTTAACTAGGGGAAGCACTGATTGCGGCCAATGGCGCAGTTGCCCGTCAACGCTTCCGGTAATTATCCGCTTCCCAACTTTCGTAGCTGCGGTGATGATTTCTCGCCCCGGCAAAGATGTAAGTTTGCGCCCCGAGCGATCCCAGATAGTGGTGGTGGTATCCGAACAACCTACAATGATCTGATCCTGGTCATACTCTAAGGTATTCACGAAGGAAAAGAACCCGTCAAGACTGGGCAAGGCAGCATGGTTTCCGCTGGTTTGCCAGCGACGAACCTCCCGGCTGGTGAGCGCGGCGCCTAGCTCCTGACCGTCGGGAGAAAACTTTACGTCTAATGCGGATCCTTCCCCCAGGTCAAGTAGCTTTTTATTATTTCCGTTAAGGTCGGAAAGATAGAGTTTTCCCGGCTGTCCCCCATAAGCTATTTGGGTTTGATCCGGAGAAATAGCTAGAGCGGTTACCGAAGTGGGGGTATCTAGCTGGAAGGAGGACACCGGGTGAGGTTTACCGCTCTGATCCAGCTCCCAAAGGCTGGCTTTCCCATTCAGAAATCCAAAACCCAAATACCGATCGGTTAATGCTACGGAATAGGCCACGTCATCTGCTCCGTATTCGCTAATCCGGTGAGGTTTAGCAGTAACGTCCCAGAGGGAAGCAGTTTTTTGGCCTCCGGCTGCCAGTAGGGTTCTACCCGCAGTTTTATGCACCGCTAGGGTAAAGAGCTGTCCGGAACTGGGCGAAAAGGTTTCAGGTTTTCCTTTTATATCCCCGCCTCGCCACAGGCTCACTACTCCTTTGGAATCAGCACGGGCAATCACTTTGCCATCCGTAGTGCCGGCTACTCGCACGGTTCCGCCCTCGCCGAGAACGCGTTCGGGAATCGGAACCGAAGTAGTTTCAATCAGCGATGACCGCGCCTCTCGGGTATTGGCGATATTTAGCCCTGCCAACGCAAATTGCGCAGCCAAGTTGGTGTCCGAGTTTCGCACCTCTCGGGAGATCAACGCCATCTGCCGGGACTCAGCCTCCTTTTTGGAGGCAGTTGCCTGCTTTTGATAGTTATATGCCTGGAAGAATCCGGCAATCGTCGCTACCAGCAGCACCCCCGCTACCGCTGCGATAACGGTAACTACCCGGTTGCGATGACGTAAATCTCCGATTCGTTTTTGTTGTTCTGCTTCCTGGCGATTTGCTTCCCGTCTACAGGCTGCTAAAAATTCTTCTTCCTGCTTAGTGAAAGCTACTTGGCCAGCTGTTTCCCGATTTTGCCAAGCATAATACAGAGAGGGGCGCAAAGCTTCTGCCGAATTTCCGGATTCTGCCCACAACTGGGCGGCGATCTGAATTTGTCGCACCAATCCGAGGTCAATCCGGGATTCTTCGATCCATCTTCGCAAGGTTCCCCAGCTAGAGAGCAAAGCATCATGGCTGATCTGGGTATGATTCCCATCAATTACTACCAGGCGTTCCCGGCTGAGACTTTCCAGCAGTTCCAGATATTCTTCGGGGATATCACTAAGGGCGATTACCCGCCGCGTCACCTGATGCTCGCCCACTGCCACCATAGAAAGCAGCAGCGAACGCAGTTTTCCCCGCTCAGAGGCCGAGAGTTTTTGATAAAACTGGTCAGCCAGTTTCTCCAGACTACCCGCTAATCCCCCCACTTTCAGATAGTCACTGACAGTTAATAGCGAGTTATTGGTGGACTTCCAAACCATCAACAGCAAGTTAGATAACTGTGGAAGCACGCTGGCGTCCTCGGCAGTAGATTCCTGGATTTGAGAAAGTAGCAGTTCTTTGAGTTCGGGAGTGATTTTACGGCCTGCATCTAGAGCCGGGCGGGTAATAATTTCCCCGTATTCAACAATGCTAGGAGCCGTAACGATTAGCGGATTGGAGAGGGCGCGGGAAAAGCGGGCATCTTGTAGTAGCGCTTCTAGAGCATCAGAACGCACCCCCAGCACTACTACCCGGGTCTTGGCTAGTTCATATAGGGCGTCTAAGGCGGTAGTAACTTTATCTGGGTTCGCGATCAGGAAATCTTCAAGTTGATCGACTATCAGCAAAGATCTTGCCCACTGGTGTTTATCGGCAGGCGCCAGCAGCCGGGGAAGCTGCTTAATCACTTCTCCCACCGGTAAAGTCTGGGTTTGGTAGTGGCTGAGCCGTCCCGCTGGTTGGCAAGATCTACCCACTAGACCTGCCGAAAGCAGCGATGTTTTCCCGGCACCGGAGGCACCGAGCACTATTACCAGTTTTGCGTGCCTATCTTGAGCAGCAACGATAGCGTTTTCCAGTTCTCCCAGCAGATTCTCACGACCATAAAATACGCTTTCGGTTTGGGCACTATAAGGCAGTAGCCCCTGGTAAGGACAACCGATCCACCCCTGTTTGGAGCGGGTAAGCGCATCGAGAGTGCGCTCCCAGAAAGATTCATCGTCCTCGGGGGTTAGTAAGCCCAGTTCAGCCAGCAGTTGCATAAATTTCTCGCGCAGAGCAAGGGTGGGCAAATGCGCACCTTGTAACCACCCCTGTAAGGTACTGGGAGCAAGATCAAGGCGTTTGGCCAGGTCACGAATAGAGTAACCTTTGTTACCCGCGGACATTTTTCTTTGACGAGCTTGATTTAAAATAGCTGCCAATTCTTGGGAGGAATATATTTCTAGCATCACGACACTTGAGACGGGTTTAATCTGTTTGTTCTGATTGTAAATGAAAGCGTCACGGAGTTAGAGCTCTTCTGTGGGATTAAAGTCCCGAGATTTTAGGAGGGCACTCAAGGTTCGGTCAGAGTCGATCATGTACGAACTTGGGGGTATAAAAACAGGCAAAAACCTCACTACCTGCTCGTACACTGTATTACTAATAAGTCTGAACCCACCGAAATTAACGCTTGATTTTCTATAATCTGGCGATTACCCCCCCCCCCGCAAAAAGGTGGTGGGTGGATTCTAGGGGTGGTTGCAACGGTTGGTGGTTTTAGGCAAGCAGTTTGAGG